>Ga0126307_10000044_pt1 | contig 66728 bp, 51 predicted proteins | sample Plot28_FD_89955 | JGI IMG/M metagenome (GOLD analysis project Ga0126307, IMG submission 89955) | Serpentine soil microbial communities from UC McLaughlin Reserve, CA, USA - Plot28 | ecosystem: Environmental > Terrestrial > Soil > Grasslands | place: USA: UC McLaughlin Reserve, Lake County... | reverse complement strand
GAGCCGGGCGAAGCGCCCGAGCACCACGCCGACGGCGGCGGCCAGGTGAATGCCGATCTCGACGGCGCCCCGCCGTGCGCCGAGCCCGGCCCGGCCGAGGTACCGCCCGACCTCGAACAGGCTGTAGCTGTAGGCCAGCAGGCCGGCGCCGATGAACAGCGCGTACACCGGCAGCACACCGGTCACCACGGCCGTGTCGCCGGACGCCGCCACGACGTCGTTGCGCAGGTGCACGAGATCGGTCACCACGTAGGGCGCGTTCGGGAGGAACAGCGCGAACATCGCCAGACCGCTCCACCACAGTGGCGTCCGTTCGCCCCGGTGGCGGAACACGAGCGGGGCGACCACGGCGGGCACGGCGGCCAGCAGGAGGTTCCAGCCCATCCAGCCGGCGCTGTCGCGACCGACGCCACCGATGTTCTCGACGACCACGCGGAGCGAGTGCACCCCACCAGGGTGGCCGCAAACGCGACCGGGCGGGGGCCGCCCGGCCCCCGCTCGTCAGGTCACACCGGTCCCGCCGGGGCGGGAGCCCGGATCAGTAGCGGTAGTGGTCGGACTTGTAGGGCCCCTCGACTGGCACGCCGATGTAGTCGGCCTGCTCGGTCGTCAGCCTCGTCAGCTTCACCCCGAGGGCGTCTAGGTGCAGGCGGGCGACCTTCTCGTCGAGCTGCTTGGGCAGCACGTAGACACCGAGCGGATAGTTGGCCGTCTTCCCGAACAGCTCGATCTGGGCGAGCACCTGGTTGGTGAAGCTCATCGACATCACGAAGCTCGGGTGGCCGGTGGCGCACCCGAGGTTCAGCAGGCGACCCTCGGCCAGCAGGATGATCGAGTGCCCGTCGGGGAACACGAACTCGTGCACCTGCGGCTTGATCTCGACCTTGCGCACGTCGCTCAGGCGGGCCAGCCCGGCGACGTCGATCTCGTTGTCGAAGTGGCCGATGTTGCCCACGACGGCGTTGTGCTTCATCCGGGCCATGTGCTCGGCCGAGATGATGTCCTTGTTGCCGGTGGTGGTCACGAAGATGTCGGCCGTGTCGATCACCGACTCGAGGGTGGCCACCTGGTAGCCCTCCATCGCCGCCTGCAGGGCGTTGATGGGGTCGATCTCGGTGACGATGACCCGGCAGCCCTGGCCACGCAGCGACTGGGCGCAGCCCTTGCCGACGTCGCCGTAGCCGCAGACGACCGCGACCTTGCCGCCGAGCATGACGTCGACGGCCCGGTTGATGCCGTCGATGAGGCTGTGTCGGCAGCCGTAGAGGTTGTCGAACTTCGACTTCGTGACCGAGTCGTTGACATTGATGGCGGGGAACAGGAGCTGGCCGTTCTCGAACATCTGGTAGAGCCGGTGGACGCCGGTGGTCGTCTCCTCGGTGACGCCCTTGATGGCCGCGGCCGTCTCGGTCCAGCGGCCGGGCTGCTCACCGATCGTGCGCTTCAGCAGGTCGATGACGACGTGCCACTCGTCGCCATCGTCCTCGGTGGCCTCGGGCACCGCCCCGGCCTTCTCGTACTCGGCGCCCCTGTGCACCAGCAGGGTGGCGTCGCCGCCGTCGTCGAGGATCATGTTGGGGCCGCCACCGCCGGGCCAGCGCAGGGCCCGGTCGGTGCACCACCAGTACTCCTCGAGCGTCTCGCCCTTCCAGGCGAAGACGGGCGTGCCGCGGGGGGCGTCGACCGTGCCGTCGGGTCCGACTACGACGGCGGCCGCCGCCTGGTCCTGGGTCGAGAAGATGTTGCACGACACCCAGCGCACGTCGGCGCCAAGGACGGTCAGGGTCTCGATGAGCACGGCCGTCTGGATGGTCATGTGCAGCGAGCCCATGATGCGGGCGCCGGTGAGGGGCTGGGAGTCGGCGAACTCGGCGCGCAGCGCCATGAGGCCGGGCATCTCGACCTCGGCGAGGCGGATCTCCTTGCGGCCCCAGTCCGCGAGGCTGAGGTCGGCGACCTTGAAGTCGCCGCTGGCGAGGGTGGGCATGGGTTCTCCCTGATGACGTCGTCGGTGGGACCGGCGCGGCGCGTCGATCGTGTCGCGTCACCGGGCTGGGTGCAGCTGCACCACCCATGTCAGCCCGAGGCGCGTCCACGCTAGCGCGCCCCCACGGGCCTACGCCGGGGCGACCTCGACGGGGATGCCGTTGAGCACCGCCGTGCCGGTGAGCGGATCGACGAGCTCGTGGTCGGCTAGCTCGTTGCTGTTGACGCCTGCGTGGCGGCGGGCCACGGACAGCTCGACGCCCTCGGCGTCGTGCCCCCACCCATGCGGGATGCTGACCACACCTGGGCGGATGCCGTCGGTCACCTCGACCGGGATCACGACCCGCCCCGTACGCGACCGCACCTCGGCGTCCGCGCCGTCGGCCAGGCCCAACCGCTCCGCGTCGTCGGGGTGGACGTGCAGCGTGCAGCGGGGCTTGCCCTTTACGAGCACCTCGACGTTGTGCATCCACGAGTTGTTCGAGCGCAGATCCCGCCGGCCGACGAGCACGAAGCCCTCGGCGAAGGTGTCGAGCGCAGCGGCCAGCCGTGGCACGTCGGCCACGATCATCTCGGGGGCGAGATCGACCGTGCCGCTCGGCGTGCGCAGCACCTCCGGCAGGCGGGGCTCGAGTGGGCCGAGGTCGACGCCGTGGGGATTCTCGATCAGCACGTCGAGCGTGAGGCCGCCGGGCCGGGCGCCGAACCCGTCGCCGTAGGGCCCGGTGCGCACCATGAGGTCGAGCAGCCGCTCCGGACCGCGCCGCTCGCCGAGAGCGGCGAGGATCTCCTCGCCCGGGCGCCCGGCGAGCGGGCCCGTCTCGTCGGCCACGGCCGCGTCGACGAGCGCCCGCGCGGTCAGGTCGTCGACGAGGGCCGGGTCGGCGTCGGCGCCCATGCCCTGGGCGACCAACGCCAAGCGGGCGAGCACCTCCCACTCGGACAGCTGACCGTCGTCGAGGGGCAGCACCGGCGGGCTGTAGTGGGCGACGTTGCGCACGGCCAGCTGCAGCAGCGCCAGGTCGTAGTGGCTTCGCTGCAGCGCCGAGGGCACGGGCAGGATCACGTCCGCGTGGCGGGTCGTCTCGTTGATGTAGGGGTCGACGGCCACGTAGGCCTCGAGCGTGGCGAGCGCCGCGTCGAGCCGCCCGGCGTTCGGCGTCGACAGCACCGGGTTGCCGGCCACCGTCACGAGTGCCCGCACCTGGCCCTCGCCGGGCGTGTCGATCTCCTCGGCCATGCAGGCCACGGGCAGCTCGCCGAGCGTCTCGGGCAGGCCGCGCACCCGGCTGTGCCGGCGGTGGAGCCGCACGCCGCGCCCCGTCCCCCCGCGGCCCCGCGTGTTCGCCGCGCCGGCGGCCGCCTTGGTGAACATCGCGCCACCGGGCCGGTCGAGGTTGCCGGTGAGCGCGTTGATCACATCGACGAGCCACGAGCTGACCGTGCCGAAGAGCGCCGTCGTGGTGCCCATGCGCCCGTAGACGCAGGCCGTGGGCGCGGCGGCCAGGTCGCGGGCGAGGCCCCGGATCACCTCCGCGTCGAGGCCGGTCACCGGGGCCACGGCCTCGGGAGTGAACGGGGCGGCCAGCGCCAGCACCTCGTCGACCCCGTCGAGGTGGGGACCGGCGGGCCCGGTATCGACCAGGCCCTCGGCGCCGAGGACCTGCACGACGGCCATGAGCAGGAACGGGTCGGTGCCGGGGCGGATGGCGAGGTGCTCGCTTGCCGCCTCGGCCGTGCGCGTGCGCCGGGGGTCGACCACCACGAGCCGCCCGCCCCGGGCGATCAGGGCCTCGATGCGGCCGGGCCAGTCCGGGGCCGTGGCCAGGCTGCCGTTCGACTCGTAGGGATTGGCGCCGAGCATCAGGAGCAGGTCGGTGCGGTCGACGTCGGGGACCGGCACGGTGAGCGACCCGCCGAACATCAGGGCGGATGCCACCTCCTTCGGCCGCTGGTCGACGGTGCTGGCCGAGAACACGTTCGGCGTGCCGAGCGCCCGGACCAACGGGCGCGCGAACAGCTGGGCGCCGAGGGAGTGCACGGTCGGGTTGCCGATGTAGACCGCAAGGGCGTCGCGCCCGCGCTCGGCCAGCACGGGGCCGAGCAGGCGGTCGACCTCGGCGAACGCCTCGTCCCACGACACGGGCACGAACCGGCCGTCCCGCTTGACCACGGGCTGGCGCAGCCAGTCGGGGTCCACGTGGAGCTGGCGCAAGGTCGAGCCCTTCGGGCAGATGAACCCGTGGCTGAACACGTCGTCACGATCACCGCGTATGCGGCCCACCGCGTCGCCGTCGAGCGTGATCTCCAGGCCGCAGCCCGCCTCGCACAGCGGGCAAACGCGGAACGCCGTGCGGCGGCCGGACGCGGGAGACACCCCGGCCGTGGTGACCAAGGCTTCCTCGATCGTGTCGGTCATGTGTCTCCCCTCGGGCTGGCAGCCTGCCGTCACGGCGATCCTGCCACTTCTGAACGGTGTTTGGACATGACCCGTGAGGTCATGTCCCCCGTCAGGGGCCGGCGAGCGCCTTCTTGAGGTCGACGAGCACCGGGATGGGACCGGGGTCGATGCCCTCCTGCGCCGCCAGCTCGAGCGACACGAAGTCGCCGAGCAGCGTGAGGTCGAGGGCCTGGGCCAGCGCCCCCTCCCCCACGGCCCGCACCTCGACCACGTCGTGGACCACCTCGGCAAACAGCTCGCGCACGAGGTCGAAGCGGCGGACCTCCTGGGGGTGCTCCTCGTCGTGGCGCAGCTCGACGAGCGTGAACACCTGGCGGGTCATGTCGCCGTGCTGGCCCCACCCGGCGATCTCGTTGTGGCACAGCTCGGGCAGCGTGGCCCAGAACGCCGGGGCCTTGGCGTTCTCGTTGACCTGGGCCTTCCAGCGCTGGGCGGCCACCGCCCCGAGGGGACCGGCGCCGATGACGAGGGGCACGGTGCGATCGATCACCTTGGCGATCTCGGCGGTCGAGTCGCCGGCGAGAACCGCCTCGCGGCGGATCTTGAGCTGCGCGACGGCGGCGTCGATCCACGCCGAGGCGCCCGGGAAATGACCGACCTTCTCGAGCAGGCCGACCATGGGGATGGCCATGGCGCCGAGGCCCGCCCGGGGCATGGGGATGTCGGCGGGGAGCGGCACGTGCGGCGTGCCCCACTCCTGGGCCAGCTCGGCCAGCTGGCCGCCGCTCGACACGGCGACGACGTGGGCGCCGGCGGCCTGGGCCGCCTGCGCGGCCTCGAGCGTCTCCTCGGTGTCACCCGAGAACGACACCGCGAACACGAGCGTGCCGGGACTCACGAAGTTGGGCGGTGCGTAGCCCTTCGCCACGACGATCGGCACGGACGAGAACGGGGCGCTCACCGCCGCCACCAGGTCGCCGGCGATGCCGCTGCCACCCATCCCCATGATGAGCACGCTGTCGACGTCCTCGTGTGCCGGCAGGCCGTCGATGCCCGCCGCCACGCCGGCGGCCGTCTCGACCTGCTCGGGGAACGCCTTCGTCAGCCCGAGCATGTCGAGGCTGTCGACGCGGCCGTCGGCGGAGACGCCCATCGCTCAGGCCTCGAACGTGGGGCGGATGCCCTCGGACTCGGCCTTGGCCACGAGGCGCTCGTGGGTGGCGTCGTCGACGGTCTCGGCCTCGTCGATCAGCATGATCGGGATGCCCTCGCGGATCGCATAGCTGCGCTTCAGGCGCGGGTTGTAGAGGCGGTCCTCGTCCTCGAAGTAGAGGAGCGGCCCCTTGTCTTCGGGGCAGGCGAGGATCTCGAGGAGCTGGGTGTCGAGCGCCATGGCTTGTCTCAGGCCTCCGTGATGAGGGCCCGCACCTCGGCGACGTGGGTGTCGCAGGAGGCGCGGTCGCGTGCTTCGAGGTTGAGCCGCAGGAGCGGCTCGGTGTTGGACGGACGCAGGTTGAACCACCAGTCGCCCAGGTCGACGGTGAGCCCGTCGAGCCGGTCGAGGGCGGCGTCGGAGCGGCTGGACGCGTACGCCGCGGCCACGCGCTCGATGACGGCCCGGGGGTCGTCGACCTCGGTGTTGATCTCGCCCGAGGCGGCATAGCGGTCGAACGGCACGCGCAGCTCGGAGAGCGGCACGCCGGCCCGGCCGATCTGCTCGAGCACGACGAGGGCGGCGATGCTGCCCGAGTCGGCCCGGAAGTTGTCGCGGAAGTAGTAGTGGGCCGAGTGCTCGCCGCCGAACGCCGCGCCTGTCTCAGCCATGACCGCCTTGATGAACGAGTGGCCCACCCGCGTGCGCACCGGCGTGCCGCCGTTCTCGGTGATCACCTCGGGCACGGCCTTCGAGCAGATCAGGTTGTGCAGGATCGTGGCGCCCGGCTGCTTCTCGAGCACGCCCTTGGCCACGATCGCCGTGGTCGTCGAGCCCGACAGGGGCTCGCCGCGGTCGTCGACGAGGAAGACGCGGTCGGCGTCGCCGTCGAAGGCGAGGCCCACGTCGGCGCGGGTCTCACGCACCCGGGCCTGCAGGTCGCGCAGGTTATCGGGCTGGATGGGGTCGGCCGGGTGGTTCGGGAACGTGCCGTCGAGCTCGCCGTACATGATCTCGAGCTCGACCGGCAGCGGTGCAAAGACCGCCGGCACGACGAGGCCGCCCATGCCGTTGGCGGTGTCGGCCACGACCTTGAGCGGCCGCAGCGAAGAGACGTCGATGAACGAGCGCACGTGCTCGGCGAACGCCTCGAGCAGGTCGAGCGCGTCGATGCGGCCGGGCGTGACCCGGGCGGGCTCGACGCCGGCGGCCGTCAGCTTCTTGATCTCGCCGAGCCCCGTGTCCTCGCCGATGGGCCTTGCGCCCGGCAGGCACATCTTGATGCCGTTGTACTGGGCCGGGTTGTGCGAGGCCGTGAACATCGCCCCGGCCGCCCCGAGGTGGCCGGAGGCGAAGTACATGAGGTCAGTCGACGCCAGGCCGAGGTCGACCACGTCGAGCCCCTGGCGCTGCACGCCCTCGGCGAACGCGGCGGCCAGCTCGACGCCCGTGCGCCGCATGTCGCGGGCGACGACGACGCGCTCGGGCGCCGGCGAGTCGCCGCCGTCGAGCACGAAGCGGGCGAAGGCGGCCCCGATGCGGCCGCTGAGTGTGGCGTCGAGCTGCTCGGGGCACAGGCCCCGCACGTCGTAGGCCTTGAAGATCGCGTCGAGATCCGCCATGAGGCGACAAACCTACTCGGGTGACGGCGTCGACTCCGGAACCACCGCCGCAAGTGGCGGCGCCTCACCGGCGCCCTCGTAGCGGCCCTCCGCCGCCCAGTGACGGATGCGGAACAGGTCGGCTACGAGGCGCAGGCCCTCGCGGGCGGCACTGACGGTCGAGCGCTCCGAGTTCGTCACCTCGACCGGCACTTCGACGAGCGAGAACTGGTGGCGTTCGACCAGATGGAGCACCTCGATGTCGAACGCGAAGCCGTCCACCCGGGCACGGGAGAACATGAACCGGGCGACGTCCGAGCGGAACCCCTTGAGGCCGCTCTGGGTGTCGCGGTAGCTGCCGAGCAGCACCGCGTAGACGAGCCGGTTGATGGCCCGGCTGCCCCACGTCCGCAGCGTGGAGGTGGGCGCGAGGGTGCGGGCGTCGGGGTGGCGGCGGTTGCCGATGGCGACGTCCCAGCCCTCCTCCACGGCCTCGAGCACCCGGCGGACCTGGTCGGGCCCGTACGCAAGGTCGGCGTCGACGAAGACCACCGTCCGTCCCCGGGCCGCCAACACACCGGTGCGCACCGCCGCCCCCTTCCCCCGGTTGCGCGCCTGGACCACGACCTGGTCGGCGCCGGCGGCCAGGGCGGCGTCCGCAGTTCGGTCGGTCGACCCGTCGTCGACCACGACGATCTCGAGACCGCCGGCGACGGCCAGGTCGGCCAGCTCCTGGCCCACCCGGCGCACGGTGTCGCCGATGCGGTCAGCCTCGCAGTAAGCGGGGATGACCACGCTGAGCCGGCGGTCGCCGGGCGGGTCGGGGCGCGTCCAGCGGAGCTGGCGGGTGCGGGTGAGCGTGCCGAGCAGAACCCAGCGGTAGCCGACGAGCCGCACCGCGCCGGCGGCGGCCAGGGCCACGACCTTCGCCTCGACGAGGGCGGACACCGACGAGAAGCCGGTCCCGGCGAACAGCAGCCGTAGCACGATGATGTCGACGCCCGTCGCGATCATCGCCACCCCGGCGAACGCGACCGGCATCTCGACCCACCGGACGTAGGGGTCGCTGCGGAACGTGACCGTGCGGTGCAGCACGTAGGACGCCGCGCTGGCCACGGCGATGGCGACCAGATCGGCAACGATCAGGATCCAGCCGAGGCCGTAGCGCAGCACGACCAGCAGGCCGATGTCGATGAGGGTGGGAACGAGGGCGACGACCGCGAACCGTCGCAGGCGCCGGCTCACCGCGCGGTGCCGGCCCGCCCGTCGTGCGGCGGCGGTTCGGGTGGGCCCGCGTCGAGGGGGGAGGGGGGGTCGGGAGAGGTGGCGAGGAAGGTGCCGGCCGAACCGTTCCCGCCACCGTCGCCGTCGCCGTCGCCGTCGACAGTGGATGTGGGGACGGCGGACGTGGCGCCGAGGGGGGACGTGGCGCCGGCGCCCGTCGCGGCGGGGACGGAGCCCGGGCGCGCCGCCTCCCGCCCTCGGAAGCGCACGGGCGCCATCCCGGCGAGGAGCACGAGTCCCACCAGGCCGAGCGCCGTCAGCGTGTAGGACAGGTACTCGACCCACGTGCGCCCGTAGGTGAGCTCGACGTGGTCGGCCGTGGGCACGACGACCATGAGGTTCGGCGCGACCCGGTAGGGCCCCTCTGCTCCCGAGACCCGCCAGTTCGGAAAGTACGACGCCTTGACGAGCACCGGGGTGCCCACCTGGTCGACGTCGAAGGAGATGCCCTCCTCACCCTCGACCACGTCGGTGACCTCGACGCGGTCGACGGGTTGGGCCTCGGGCTCCGTGCCGGGCCGGATGCGCTGCCACTCCGCGGGCCCGTCCGAGGCCAGGTAGACGTCCCACCGGCTGGGATCGATGAACCAGCTGACCGCGGGACCGCCGAAGCGGCCGTTGGCGTCGAGCGGCTGCTCGACCCAGTCGACCTGGTCGTTGCCCACGCCGTCGAGCACGGCGGGCTCGTAGTCCAGCGGCTGGACCAGGTCGCTGTCGGCCACCTCGAAGACCACCCACGGCCCCGAGCTGGCGACCTCGGTGAGGTCGGGGTGTTGGCGGGCGGCGGCAATGGCCTGGTCGGAGGTGGCCATGTAGTACTTCACGCCCAGCAGCTGCAGGTGGGCGACGCCGCGGTTGATGTCGAAGCTGCCGTAGGGCAGGTCCCGCTGGGCGGCGCTGGGGCTGGTCGACAGGTCGACCTGGGTGAGGAAGTGGAAGGGCGTGGTGGCCGAGGCCTCGAAGTAGAGGCCCTCCATCGATCCGATGCAGCCGTCGGTCCAGAACGGCAGCAGCATGAGCGCCATCGGCGTGCCGTAGCGGTCGAGCTGCTCCTCGTATTCCCAGAACGCGCGGCCGCAGCCCTCGTCGCGCCCGACCTGCGCCATGGTCTGCACCACGTCGCGGTACTCCCGGTAGGAGTCCTTGTCCTCGTAGCCGCTGTAGTTCCACTTGTCCCACGAGCCCACGAAGCTCTCGGGCTCGGCGTGCAGGCGCAGCGGGCTGGGAACGTCGCCCCCGGGCCAGTCGAACCCGGTACCGGCCCGCTCGGACAGCGGCAGCGCCCCGAGCGGCAGCCCGACGACGACGAGGACGCCGAGCAGCGAGCCGAGCGCCGGGGCGACACCCGCGGCCGTGCCGGCCGGGCGCCCCGCCCGGACGAGCCGGCTGATCGTGCGCACGACCTCGGGGAGGGCCATGCCAGCCAGCAGCATGACCGTCAGGTAGTAGAAGGGCAGCAGGCGCCCGTTCCACAGGCGGCCCTCCGGCACGACGACGAATGCGAGCCCGAAGCCGATCGTGGTGACGAGCAGGAACACCCCGGCCCGCAGCCGCAGCACCAGGCTGATCGCCGCCCCCACGACGGCGAGCGCGAACACCCAGCGGAGGTCGACGTCTGGCGTCTTGGACGGGAACAGGTGCTGCCAGATCGTCTGGTCGGTGTAGGGCAGCTTCTCCCAGCCCATGTCGTTCAGGTAGGCGCGTCTCAGGTAGAAGGGCCCGACCCAGAACGCGGCGAGCAGGCCGCCGACCACCATCACGGGCGTCAGCCAGCGCACGCTCTCCGACGCCAGCCAGAGGCCGGCGACCATGCACAGCGCCCCGAAGCCGAGAAGCGCCATGGCGCCGAGACCCGCGGACGTGCCCAGCATCAGGCCGGCCGCCGCCAACGCGGCGCCACCCGAGGTGAGGAACACACAGGGCACCAGCGGCGCGTCGGTGCGGTTGAAGCGGACGAGCACGACCACGGCGGTCGCCGCCAGCGCCCAGAACGCGACGATCAGGTGGCACAGGCCGGTGACGGCCAGCAGGGCCGCCGCCCACGCCCGGTAGCGCCCGGTCTCGAGGCCCCGGAACACGAAGCCGAGATAGAGCACGGCGCAGCTGAGCGCCATCGAGAAGGCGAACTCGCCGGCCAGCGTCGAGGCGATGTTCCCGCCGTAGATCGTGAAGCCCCGGTAGAAGAGGAACACGAGCGACGCCGCCGACAGGGCGGCCGGCGTCGGGAAGTCGAGGCGGGCCAGCCGCCCGAACGCGTAGACGGCGACGGGCAACGTGACCACGCCGCTGACCGACACCCACTTGAACGCCACGCCATAAGGCAGTCCGACCAGGGCCAGCGCCACGACGGCCCCGGCGATGGCCAGGTTGCGGGCCAGCGGCCGGTCGCGCCAGCGCCAGGCGGCCACCCCGAGGCCGACACCGGCGAGCAGGGGCACGACGGCGAGCGGACCGTGCACGCCGGCGTTGAGCACCACGATGAACAGCGACGGCACGACCATGTAGAACTGGTAGGCGGGGAACCCGGCGTACCAGTCCTTGGTCCACCCCGCGAGCTGCAGGTTCGGCAGCAGCTGATCGCGCAGGTAGGCGGGGCCCCACACGTGAGCGCCCATGTCGCCGCCGGCCGGGGTCGTGTCGCTCACGAGCAGGCCCGGCTTGAGCTGCCACACGGTGAAGGCCACGCAGGCCACCACGATGAACGCGTCGACCAGGCCCCGGACGAGGCGCCGGCGGTCGTCGTCCGCGACGGGCGGCTCGTCGCCGGCCGGGACGGCACCGCCCACCAGGTGGCGGGGCGGCTCGGTGGCGGGCCCGCGCAGCGGCGCGTCGAGCACGCCGATCGCATGGGGGCGCGCCGACGCGGCGACGGGCTCGGGGCTCGCGGCGTCTGGTTCGGCGCCCGACAGGGCGGGGGATCGGCCCGCCTCGGGTGGCGGCGCACCGGGCGGGCCGGGCCGGCCGGCTGCGCCGGGGACGTGTTGGGGGACCTCCGGTGGCACTACGAGCTCACCAGGGCGATGACGGTGACCATGTTGAACACCATGTGGGCGACGATGGACGGGCCGAGCCGGCCGGTGCGGTAGGCGAGGATGCCGAGCACGAGGCCGAACAGCGTCAGGGCGGGCAGCTGGAGCGGCTGGAAGTGAACCGCACCGAAGACGACGGCGGTCACCACGATGCCCGGCCAGGGGCCGAAGCGCCTGATCAGGGACCGTTGCACGAGGCCCCGGTAGAAGAGCTCCTCGATGATCGGGGCGCCGATGCCGACGATCAGAACGAGCAGGACGACGCCGACCGGCTCGGTTGCCCTGTCGGTGAGCTCGCGCGCCGGCCGCTCGAGGTCGTTGGTGTCGATGTCGAACAGCAGGAAGATCGGGATGTACACAAGCGGGATCAGCAGGAACTGCGTCACCGCCCCGGCGACGCCGCCGACCAGCACATCCCGGGCGCCGTGCAGGCGCAGGCCGAAGTCGCGCACCATGCCGTGGCCCTTGAGCCGGGCGGCCAGCCACGGGGCGCCGAGCAGGCCGAGCCACAACCCAGCCTGGGCGACCGCCACCCAGGCGAGCGACAGGTCGTCGAACCCGTCGGCGCCCTCGCCGGAGGCGCTGAGGGCGATGCCGCCGGCCAAAAAGCCGCCGACCTGGGCCACCACCCAGCCCAGGAGGGCGTCGCCGAGGCCCCAGCGGACGGTCGACGTGTCGTCGTCCATCACCGCGGGGTGGCGATCGGCGTCGGGCACGCCGGACAGGCTACGCAACCGCGCGTGGCTGTCCGGAGTCGGCGGCCGACCGAACGTGGCGGGGTGGCCTCGCGCCGACGCCGCGGGTTCAGGACGCAAGCGCGCCCTGGCGTCGCGAGCCTCCGCCGTCGGGATCGCCGCGCCGGTCCTCGAGCTGCCAACCACGGGGAACGGTCAGCGCGCCTGCGTGGCACGCGCACAGGTCGTAGGACATCGGGTGCCGTTCGGGCGCCAACTCGTCGAGCCAGCCGGTGCGGGCCCGGTAGTCGTAGGTGAGCGTGGCCACGGCGGGTTCGGTGCAACCGGGTCGGGCGCAGACGCGAGACACGGGGCGACAACCTAGTCAGGACCGGGTGGCGCGCTGGGGATGACCCACGGGTTGCGCCCGTAGCGCGATGGCAACTACTCGTGGTCGGACCCGTATCCTGGGTCCATGAGTCAGCAGTCCCCTCCTCCCCCGCCGCCCCCTCCGTCGCCGGGGCGTTCGCGGGGTTCGGGGCGGCAGGGCCGCGACCAGCAGCTCCCCCGGTGGGCGATCTGGGTCCTCGCCGGCGCATTGGTCGCCGTGTTCCTCCTTCCCAACCTCTTCACCCAGACCGACCGCGACTCGATCGACTACTCCGACCTGCGCGAGCAGGTGGCGAACGACAAGGTTCAGTCGATCGAGTGGAACAACACGAACGGCTCGATCAACGGCACGCTCGACGACGGCACCGAGTTCGAGAGCAACGGCCCACTCGAGCCCCCCGCCGAGGACCTGTCTCTGTTCCGTGAGCACGACGTCGACGTCACGTTCGACACGCCCGAGGGCTCGATCTTCTCCACGCTGCTGCCGCTGCTCCTCCCCGTGGCGCTGTTCCTGGGCATCTTCTGGCTGATCCAGCGCCGGGCGCAGAGTCAGATGGGCGGCATCATGTCCATCGGCCGGTCGAAGGCGAAGACGTACTCGACCGAGCGGCCCGGCACGACGTTCGCCGACGTCGCCGGCTACGAGGGCGTCAAGCAGGAGATCACCGAGGTGGTCGACTTCCTGCGCCACCCCGAGCGCTTCGCCGAGATCGGCGCCCGCATCCCCAAGGGCGTGCTGCTCGTAGGCCCCCCGGGCACCGGCAAGACGCTCATCGCCCGGGCCGTGGCCGGCGAGGCGGGCGTGCCGTTCCTGTCGGTCACCGGATCCGACTTCATGGAGATGTTCGTGGGCGTCGGCGCCAGCCGCGTCCGCGACCTGTTCCAGAACGCACGCAAGCTGGGCCGGGCCATCATCTTCGTCGACGAGATCGACTCGATCGGCCGCAAGCGCGGCGCCGGGCTGGGCGGCGGCCACGACGAGCGCGAGCAGACGCTCAACCAGATGCTCTCCGAGATGGACGGCTTCGAGGCGACCGAGGGCATCGTGATGATGGCGGCCACGAACCGGCCCGACATCCTCGACCCCGCCCTGCTCCGCCCGGGCCGCTTCGACCGCCAGGTCGTGGTGCCGCTGCCCGAGCTCGAGGAGCGCCGGGCGATCCTCCAGGTGCACTGCAAGTCGAAGCGCCTCGCCCCCGACGTCGACCTCGACGTCGTGGCCCGCGGCACGCCCGGCATGAGCGGCGCCGACCTGGCCAACCTCGTCAACGAGGCGGCGCTCTTCGCCGTTCGCGACGGGTCCGACCAGATCCGCAACGTCGACTTCGAGATGGCGCGCGACCGGGTCCTCATGGGTCAGCGGCGCGACTCGATGGCCCTCTCCGACAACGAGAAGGAGGTCATCGCCTACCACGAGGCCGGCCACGCCGTGTCCGCCGCGGTGCTGCCGAACGCCGACCCCGTGCACAAGGTCACGATCCTGCCGATGGGCATGGCCCTGGGTCTCACCCAGCAGTTGCCCGTCGACGAGCGCCACATCTACCGGCAGGACTACATCGAGGACAGCCTCGTGGTCCGCATGGGCGGGCGCATCGCCGAGGAGCTCGTCTTCGGCGTCATCTCCACCGGCGCCAACAACGACCTCGTGGGCTCGACCGAGCTGGCCCGCAAGATGGTCAGCGAGTGGGGCATGTCCCGCCGGGTCGGCCCGATGGCGTGGGGCTCGAACGGCCAGGTCTTCCTCGGCGAGGATCTCATGCACACCCGCGACTACTCCGACGAGACGGCCCGCGTGATCGACGAGGAGGTCGAGCGCATCCTCCGCGAGGGGGAGGACCGCTGCCGCGAGGTGCTGCGCGAGCACCGCAACGGCCTCGACCTCGTGGCCCGGGCGCTGCTCGAGCACGAGACGATCGACGGCGTCGAGGTCACCCGGCTGATCAACCTGGCCGCCCGGGGCGAGGACCAGGGCGGCCCGCGGGGTGACGACGGTGGCGTCTCCGGTGTCGAGGCCGGCGCCGGTGCCACCGGCACGGCGGCCGGGTCCGTCGGGGGCAACGCCGGGCGGATCGCCGGCTCGAACGGCGACGTCACGGTGCCGCGCGTGGCCGACCACGGCAGCCGCGACGACGGAAGCGCGTGGGTTCGCCCGCCGATCCCGCCGCCCTCACCGCCCACCTGAGCCTGCCGCCGCGCCCGGCGTCGCCGCCCGTCCTTCGCCGGCCCGCCGTTCTTTGCACCGAAACCGTCCTCATGGCCCCTTTCGGTGCAAAGAAGACGGTCGGGCCCGTGGAGGCGTGCTGAGCCGCCGCGATCAGGGGGCGGGTTCGACCCCGTGGTCACAGCTCGTCTCGGGGAGGCTGCCCGGCGCGCGCAGCTCGGCGACCGTGGCCCACAGGTCGGTGGCGGTCACAGGGCCGAGGAACCGGGCCCGCACGGCGCCCTCGGCATCGGCGACCACGACGCCGGGGACGGCCGTGATGGCGTAGCGCTCGTGAACCTCGCGGTCCGCGACGGCCTCGACCTGCTGTACCGCGACGTCGTCCGCGGCCAGCAGCGCCGCCTTCTCCCAGACCCCGCCGCACGTCCAGCAGGTGGCCGACGTGAACACCGCCACGAGCCAGGGGGCTTCGGGCCTGGCGAAGTCGCGCCGGTCGAGCCGGTCCGGCAGCGTGTGGGTCGTGCTCGTGGGGACCGGGGGCCGCCGCCACCGCTGCACGGCGAGCGCCACGGCCACGGCCACGGCGGCGAGCACGACTACGAGCAGCACGCGTTCCACACCCCGATGATGCCGCGTGCCGGCCCCGTCACCGCACCCACGCCCCCCGCGCCATCGGGCCACGGACGTCCCCACGTGACCGGGTCTCCAACGCCGCCGGGCCGACTGAGCCAGCCACGCCGCCCGAGTCCGGCCGCGCGACCCGCGCCCTGGCGATCGGGCCGCCGGTCCGCCGAGGGCGAGGGGCGCGCCGAGAGGCGTCCGGCGACCGGGTCAGCGGGGCTCGAGGGCGACGTCGACGTCGGCGAGCGGCACGGCTTCCTCGTCCCCGAGGATGCCGGGACCGACGGCCTGGCCGCCGCCGTCGGCGTTCTCCAACGACCGCTCGACCACGATCGGGAGGTCCGAATCGATGACGGCGGCCAGATCACCGGTGTCGAGGTCGCCCTCGAAGCGCAGCTCGGCCCGGCCACCGGGCGGCACCTCGACGTCCTGGAGCTCGTCGGGCGCCACGGCCTCGCCGTCGACGTAGCCGGTGGCCGAGACGCGGGCGGGTCGGTCGCGGTCGGGGTTGTAGGCCACGAGGAAGGCGACCGCGTCGTCGTCGCTGCCGCGGGTGGCGAACAGCCACGACCGGTCGGCGAACGTCGCCCCCGTTCCCGCGGCGATGTCCCCCGCAGACCCCGGGAACGACAGCACCCGCTCGGCCACGACCGGCACCCCGTTGCGCGAGCGGACGACCGTGGCGTGGCCGACGTCGCGCGGCACCCGCTCGTCCTCGCCGTAGTCGATGACCTCGTAGCCGCCGGCCCGGATCGTGAGGCCGAACGGCGGCGGTGGCTCGCGGCCGTCCCCGCCGGACGGGCGCACGCTCACGTCGACCTCGGCCCGCTCGTCGGTCGGGTTGTAGACGACGATCTGCTCGCGCCGCCCACCGCCGAGGCGGCCGGTGGCGAACCCCCACGCCTCCAGAGGCTGAGGCACGGCCAGCACCACGGCGAGGCCGCGGGTCTCGTGCCTGCCGGAGCCGTCGAACTGCTGCAGCTGCTCGACCACGATCGAGCCCGACCGGGTGCGCACGGAAAGCGCGACCTGCTCCTTGCGGGTGACGTCGTCGCCGACGTCGAGGCCCACGACGCCGCCGCCCGGGACCGGCAGGCCCTGGTAGCGGACCGGCTGCCGGATGCCGTCGTCGGTCGTGAGGACGATGTCGACGGTGGCCGCGCTGGGGAACGGGTTGAACAGGACTAGCAGCTCGCGGGCATCGCGGGTGGTGGCGCCCCAGGCGAGGTGCCACTCGGGGGCGGCGGTCGAGGCGCAGGCCCCGACGTCACGTCCCTTGGGCCCCTCCACCTGATGCTCGACCACCACGGGCCCGGCCGCCTCGACCAGCGCGGCGGCCAGCGGGGCGTCGATCAGGTCGGCGAGGCGCACGTCGACCCGTCCGCCGGGCGGCAAGGACAGGTCGTCGACGACGGGCGCCGGCGCCTCGCCGCCGGACCCCTCCCACGGCGAGCCGATGATCCCGCCGCCGCCGCCGCCGGCGCCGGCGCCCGCGTCGTCGCCGGACGTGTCGTCGCTCGTCTCGTCGGACGAGCGCTCCGCGTCGTCGGCGGACGTGTCGTCGCTCGTCTCGTCGGACGAGCGCTCCGCGTCGTCGGCGGACGTGTCGTCGCTCGTGTCGTCGGACGAGCGCTCCTGGCCGCGAGCCTCGCTGCCCTCCTGGTCGTCCGAGGCCCCGTCGGCCTCCTCGTCGGGGGTGCGGCGGTCCAGCGCCCCGGCGTAGACCGTGATCGTGCCGTCGACGGGCTCGTCGCCGGGGTTGAACACCACGACCGTGTGGTCGGCGAACCCGCCCGCACCGGCGGTGCCCGCGGCGCAGTACCAGGTGGACGCGACCACGTCGCCGGGCGGGGCGGCCGGCATGTGCACGCCGGGCTGCGCGTCGCCGGACCGCACGGTCGGCGTCTCGTCGCCGCCCTCCGATGCGACCACGGCGGCGCCCACGACGACGAGCAGTGCCGCCAGCACGGGCGTCCGGCGGGTCATGCCGGCCGCCCCGACCGTGTGGTGGGCACGAGCTCGGGGTCTGCGGCCTCGGACGGCGGGGCGTCGCCTCCCGGCCCGACCGCGGGTCCGCCGAGCGCCCCGGGCCCTTCGGCGCCGGACCCGACCGTGGGCGACTCGAGACGGCCCGGCCGCCCCCCGTGGGCGTCGGGCGACCGCTCGGCACCGGGGCGGGTGCGCAGCGACGGGGTCGGGGGCTCGCCGCCGAAGCGCATGCGCAGCACAACGACGAGCGCCAGCGCCCACAGCCCCACCTGCACGGCGAGCACGAGCCGGTACGCGGGCGAGGTCCGGTACGACAACTCGGCCTCGCCCCCGCCCCCGGTCCTGTATGCGTTGGCCCACCCGAACGCCGTCGCGCGCTCCTGCACCTCGCCGCCCACCTCGAGGCGCCACCGTTCCGAGGCGGTCGTGGCGTCGTAGAGGGTCTGCTCGGGCGGCAGCGTGCCGGCCGCTCCCTGGCCCCGGCGGTCGATCAGCACCGGGAACGCCCCGGTCAGGTCGACGCCCTGCACACCGGCGACCGACGTCACGTCGAGGCCGTCGTCGTCGGACAACAGCGACCGCACGGGGGCGAACGCCGTGTTGCGGTAGAGCACGAGCGCCTCGTCGACCCGCACCTCTTCGAGATCGAGCTGGGCGCCGAGCGCGTCGGTCACCTCGGCGGGCACGGGACGGACCTCGTCGCTGTAGGGCGAGGGCGCCAGCCGCTGGGGCACGGCCACGTAGCGGACACCCATCGGGCCCAGCAGGCGGCCCAGCCGGGTCGTGCGATGGCCGACGGCCAGGTCGAGGGCCTCGGCGATGCGGGGTGTGGCCCCGGCGGCGTCGCCCGACCACAGGTCGCGGACGCCGCGCAAGCCGGTCAGGGACGTGGCGTAGGTGACGTCGTCGCGCCACGCCCAGCCCGGCCCGCCCGGCAGCACCTCGGGATCGCCCAGCCACAGGACGCGGGACGGCACCTCGTCGAGGTCACCCTCGACGAAGCCGAGCACGCCGGCGTAGTCGCCCCGCGGCGCCTTCCACCAGCCGTCGAGGGCGGCTGCGACCACGGGCACGACCGCGGCCACGAGCGCCACGACGGCGATGCCGGACACTGTGCGGCGGAACCCGAAGCGCGAGGACCGCCCGGCCACGTCCGCGTCGAGCGCCGCCACGCCCAGGCCGACGGCGAGGGCGAGGGCGGCAGCCGCCGGGGCGAGCAGCACGTCGGTGGGCGGGAGCGGCACGCCGGTCCAGCCCTGCTCGGCCGCCAGCGCCAGCCCCCAGGCGACGACGGCGACGCCCCAGGCCCGGGCCGACCACGTGAGGCGCCACGACCGGCCCACCAGCAGCGGCAACACGGCGGCGACGACCAGGGCGAACCCGAGCGGCGCCGCCCCCAGCGCCCCGGTGTCGAACCGCAGGAGGTCGAGCGCGGCCAGGCCGTCGCCGCGGTGGTCGACACCGAGCCACGCGCCGATGCGGCCGGGTGCCTGCAGGAGGCCGAGCGTCGTGGGCAGGTGCAAGGCCAGGGCCACGACCAGGCCGCCCAGGGCGACGGCGAGGAGCCGCCGGACCCCGGCCGTATCGGCGGCCAGCACCGAACCGAGCAGCAGGCCGACCGCGACGACCCCGAGCAGTACGGGGGCCGCCGGCACGAGCAGCCCGACGAGCGCGGTGGCGGCGCCGACGGCGACGACGTGCTGGCGGGCCGACCACGGGGCCGGAGCACAGGACCCCACACCGGGGGCACCCGCCACGCCGGGGGTGAACGGGGCGGCGCCCATGGCGCGGGCCAGCCGGCCGATCAGCCAGGGAGCGCCGGCGTAGGCGACGAGGCCGGTCCACCGGCCAGCGCCGAGGGCGTTGTAGGGCAACGGGACGGCGGCGTAGGCCACGGCTGCGGCCACCTGCACCCGGCGGCTGCCGGCGGGGCGCAGCAGCCGGTGGGCGCCCACGATGCCGAGCGGGATCATGCCGAGCGTCAGGACCGTGCGCAACAGCCCGGTAGCGCCCCCGGCCAACGTCGTCAGGATCCCGAGCACGCCCACGGCCGTGGGGGCCGCCCGGGCCGAGCCGAGGCCGGTGGTGCGCCAGCCGCTGGCCCACTCGGCGAGCAGCGCCCCGGGATCGTCGTCGAACGGCACGAGCTCCCCGATCGCGGGCACGCCGCGGGTCAGCAGGTGACGGCTGCCGAAGGCGAGCACGGCGACGAGGGCGACCCACACGAACGCGGTGGCCGGGCTCCAGGCGGGGGGGTCGTCCTCGTGGGCACCGGGGCGGGAGGCGGCGAGGCGCGCCTCTCCCCCGAGCCGGCGCAGCTGGAGGCGGGGGCCGATGATCCCCCGCACCTGGGCCTTGGCGATGTGGCGGTCGGGGACCCGCCGGATGCTCGCCACGTGGCGGCGGGCGGCGAGCAGCGAGCGGATCCGCTGAAGGTTCCAGACCCAGGCTCCGACGGCGTCCGCGGCCCGTCCGGCCCGCCCGGTGGCCAGGCCTGCGACGACCTGGCCGAGCGTGACGAGCACGGCCTGGGGCAGGACGAGCACAAGGCGGGGCACGCCGGTGCACATGAGCAGGGCACGCAGGCGGTGCCGGTCGGCGAGCCGCGTGCGCTCGCGCCGGTCGCACCGCTCGGCCAGGGCCTGTGCGTGGCGGACGGTGGCGTCGGAGGTGACGAGGACCGAGGCGCCCGCCACCCGGGCTCGCCAGCTGAGGCTCACGTCGTCGCCGAGGAGCGTGACCGACTCGTCGAAGCCGCCGATGCGCTCGAACAGGTCGGCGCGCACCAGCGTGAACGCGCCGGGCACGACGAAGACCTCGCGCAACCCGTCGTGCTGGGCCTGGTCCAGCTCGCCGGGCTCGACGAAGGGCAGGGCCGTGCCGATCCGGTCGCTGGCCATGCCCACCTGCAGCAGGTGGTTGGGGTCGTCCCAGGCGACGAGCTTGGGGCCGACGATGCCGGCCTCGTAGCCGATCGCCACCTCCACGAGAGCGGAGAGCGCGTCGGGCTCGGGGGCCACGTCGTCGTGGCTGAACACGTAGAGCTCGGCACCCTCGACGAAGTCGAGCACCCGGTTCGCGGACGCGCCGTAGCCGTCGTCGTCGTCCAGGCGCAGCACCCGGGCATCCGGCAGCACGTCGGCCACCCGGGCGGTCGCGTCTTCGCGGCTGCCGGCGTCGATCACCAGGACGCGGAAGTTGGGGTAGTCCTGGTCGGCCAGCGCCCGCAGCAGGGCGTCGAAGCGGTCCACCACCGGGTCGCGCGACACGACGACGACCACCACCGGCGGCGTGAGGACGGCTCCGGCTCGGGGCTCCACGGCGAATCGAGGGTACCGGCTCCCCGGTGCCGGTCCGGGGACCCGGGCCCGGCCGGCCCGCCACGCCCGCCGGCCGGCCGGCCGCGTGACTGTTTTCACAAGCTGCCGCGAGTGCGTGCAGATGCCGGCGGCCCACGTGTAGCGTTGCGTGCGCACGGCACTTGCCGGGGAGGGGCCACACATGCGGAGCGTCAACGGCGACGACATCCCCAAGGCGGTCGGCGACACGCTGTACACGGCTGTCGGCCTGGGCGTCCTCGGGTTCCAGCGCATGCAGGTGCGCCGCCAGGAGCTGAAGCGCTCGTTCGCCTCGGCGCTCGACGACGCCCGCGGCGCCCTCGACGAGCGGGTCCGGCTGGTCGAGGAGCGTCTGTCCGACCTCGACGACCGCGTCGACCAGCTCGTCGACTCGGTCGAGTCCGTCCTGCCCGAGGCCACCCGTGGCGCCGTCCGACAGGCCGTCGGCCTCGCCCGTGAGGCGCGCCACCAGGTGTTCGACCTGGTCGAGCGCGACTGCGCGGCGACGACCGTGCGCTAGAGACCTCCGACCGGCTGGCGGAATCCCCCCTCCGCAGTCGGACGGCGGCCACCGGGACGACGGAGATCCCCCCTTCTCCGCCCGGCGGCCAACTGGCAGCGGCCGGGCCCTGAACCCCCCTCGAGGGCCCGGCCGTTGCGCGCTCGCCCGCTACGCGGCGGCCACTAACCTCGCTCGATCGTGTCCGACACCCGACTGCGGGTCGCCGCCGACCTCACCTCGTTGCTGACGCCCCACACCGGCGTCGGCGTGTTCGCCGCCGAGATGGTCCAGGGCCTGGCCGCCCGGCCCGACCTGGCCCTGACCGGCTTCGCCGTCAGCTGGCGAGGGCGGGACCGGCTCGCCGACGTCGTGCCGGCCGGCGTGGCCACCGTCCGCCGCCCGCTGCCGGCCCGGCCGGTGCGCGAGCTGTGGAAGCGCGGCGACTTCCCCCGCATCGACGGCTGGATCGGCCGCCACGACGTCGTGTGGAGCCCGAACTTCGTCGTGCCCCCGACGAGTGCCGCCTCGATCGTGTCGGTGCACGACCTCACGCCCGTCCACTTCCCGCAGATGGCGAACGGCGCCACCCTCGCCTACCCGGACCTGATCCGCCGGGCGATCCGCCGGGGCGCCTGGGTGCACACCGACTCGGCGTTCGTGCGTGACGAGGTGCTCGCCGCCTTCGACGCCCCGACCGAGCGGGTCGTCACGATCCATCTCGGCGTGCGGCCCATCGGGCCGGGCGACCCGGCCCCCGGCCACGCTGTGGCCGGCGGCGACCGCTACGTGCTGGCGCTCGGAACCGTGGAGCCGCGCAAGGACCTGCCGACGCTCGTGCGGTCCTTCGACGCGCTGGCCGCCGCCGATCCGGCGCTGCGCCTCGTGATCGCCGGCCCCGACGGCTGGGGCGCCGAGGCGCTCACCGCGGCGATCGACCGGGCGCTCTACCGCGACCGGGTCGTGCGCCTCGGATGGGTGTCCGACGACGACCGCCGGGCGCTGGTGCGGGGCGCCGCCGTCTACTGCTTCCCGTCGGTCTACGAGGGCTTCGGCCTTCCGCCTCTCGAGGCGATGAGCGCCGGCGTGCCGGTCGTCGCCACCCGCGCCGGGTCGATCCCCGAGGTGTGCGGCGACGCCGCCGACCTCGTGGCCGTGGGGGACCCCGACGCCCTGGCAGCGGCGCTCGGTCGGGTGCTCGACGACGCCGACCACCGGGCCGGCCTGGTGGAGCGGGGCCAGGCCGCGGCGGCCCGCTATCCCTGGTCCGCCACGGTCGGGGCCTTCGCCGACCTGTTCCACCGCGCCGCCAAGGAGCACCGGGTCGCGTGATCGCGCCGCGGCGCCACGGTCCCGACCGTCCGGCGACGGCGTCGACGGACACCCAAGCTGCGTGACCCGGTTCACGAGCACCCGGCCGGCCCCCTACGATGACCGCCCGTGAGAGCGCTGGTCACCGGAGCGGGAGGGTTCGTCGGCGCCCACCTCGTTGCGCACCTCCAGGAGAACGGCGACGAGGTCGTCCAGCTCGAGCGGACCGTCGACGGCATCGACATCGCGGACGAGAGCGCCATCACCGAGGCGATCGTCGCGGCGCGGCCCGAGGCCGTCTACCACCTGGCGGGCGCGGCCGACGTGGGCGGCAGCTGGCTCCAGGCCCGTGAGACGTTCCTCGCCAACGCCCTCGGCACGCTGAACGTGCTCGAGGCGAGCCGCGCGGTCGGCGCCGAGCGCGTGCTCGCCGTGACCAGCGCCGACGTCTACGGCCGGGTGACCGACGACGAGCTGCCCCTCGACGAGGACCGCCCGCTCCGACCGGTCAGCCCCTACGCGGCCTCGAAGGTGGCGGCCGACGCCCTCGCCCAGCAGGCGTGGCTCGGCCACGGCCTGCCCGTCATCCGGGTGCGGGCGTTCAACCACCTCGGCCCCGGTCAGAGCGACAAGTTCGTGGCGCCCTCGCTGGCGGCGCGCATCGCCCGCAACGAGCGCCACGGCGGTGACGAGGTGCCCATCGGGAACATGACCCCGATGCGCGACATCACCGACGTGCGCGACGTCGTCCGGGCGTACCGCCTGCTCGTCGAGCACGGCACCGCCGGCGATGTCTACAACGTCTGCAGCGGCCGGGCGGTGGCCGTGAAGGAGCTCGCCGACGCCCTGCTGGCCATGGCGAAACGACCGATGCACCTGGTGACCGACCCCGATTTGCAGCGGCCGGTCGACATCCCGGTGCTGATCGGCGACAACACCCGCCTGACCAAGGCCACCGGGTGGGTGCCGACCATCGGGCTCGAGCGGACCCTGGCCGACGTGCTGGCCGACTGGCGGGCCCGTGTCGGTGGCTGACAACCTGACAGACTGCGCCGCGGCGCGCCCCGGTGCCCGCCGGGCGGCACCACGCGTCCGGACCCGCGTGCACATGCCCTCCCAGGAGAACTCACCGTGACCAAGCGTGCGCTCATCACCGGCATCACCGGGCAGGACGGCTCGCACCTCGCCGAGCTGCTCCTCGACAAGGGCTACGAGGTGCTGGGCATGGTCCGGCGCACGAGCACCGTGAACTGGGAGCGCATCGGGCACTTCCAAGACCGCATCACGTTCGTGCACGGCGACCTGCTCGACCAGGTGTCGATCCTGTCGATCCTCCAGGAGCACCACCCGGAAGAGGTCTACAACCTCGCGGCGCAGTCGTTCGTGCCGACCTCGTGGCAGCAACCCGTGCTCACCGGCGAGTTCACCGCCATCGGCGTGACTCGCATGCTCGACGCCATCCGGATCATCGACCCGGCGATCCGCTTCTACCAGGCGTCGTCCAGCGAGATGTTCGGAAAGGTCGTCGAGACCCCCCAGCGCGAGTCGACGCCGTTCTACCCCCGTTCCCCCTACGGCGTGGCCAAGGTCTACGGGCACTGGATCACGGTGAACTACCGCGAGTCCTACGACCTGCACGCCACGAGCGGCATCCTGTTCAACCACGAGGGCCCCCGCCGCGGCCTCGAGTTCGTGACACGCAAGGTCTCGAACGCCGTGGCCAAGATCAAGCTCGGCCTGGCCGAAGAGCTACGGCTCGGCAACCTCGACGCCAAGCGCGACTGGGGCTACGCCGGCGACTACGTCGAGGCCATGTGGCTGATGCTCCAGCAGGACGAGCCCGACGACTACGTGGTCGCCACCGGCGAGACCCACTCGGTGCGCGAGTTCTGCCAGCTGGCGTTCGAGCGCGTCGGGCTCGACTGGGAGAAGTACGTCGTCGTCGACGAGAAGTACTTCCGGCCAGCCGAGGTCGACCTGCTCGTGGGCGACTCGTCCAAGGCCCACAAGGTGCTGGGCTGGAAGCCCCCGACCACGTTCGAGGCCCTCGTCAACCTCATGGTCGACGCCGACGTCGCGCTGCTCGAGGGGAAGCTCAAGGGCATGGCGTGACCGCCGCCCGCCCGGTCGCGGTGCTGGCCGGCGGTGTCGGCGCCGCCCGCCTGCTGGCCGGGCTCGTGCTCCACGTCCCACCCGAGACGGTGACGGCGGTCGTCAACACGGGCGACGACATGGTGCTGCACGGCCTTCACATCAGCCCCGACGTCGACACCGTCGTCTACACGGTCGCCGGGGCGACCGACCCCGACCGGGGCTGGGGCCTGGCAGACGAGTCGTGGCAGGCGATGGAGGTCCTGGGCCGCTACGGCGGGCAGGACTGGTTCAATCTTGGCGACCGCGACCTCGGCACCCACCTGTACCGCACCCAGCGACTCTCCGAGGGGGCGTCGCTCACCGAGGTGACCGACGAGATCGCCGCCGCGTGGGGGCTCGGCTGCCGGGTGCTTCCCGTCACCGAGCAGCCGCTGCGCACGATGCTCACGATCGAGGGGGGCGACGAGATCGCCTTCCAGGACTACTTCGTGCGCCGGCGCCACGCCGTGGCCGTCGAGTCGGTCCGCCTCGCGGGCGCCGACGAGGCCCGCCCGGCGCCCGGGGTGCTCGAGGCCCTGGCGGGGGCCGACACCGTCGTCATCGCCCCGTCGAACCCCATCGTCTCGATCGGCCCGGTGCTCGCCGTGCCCGGCGTCCGCGAGGCGATGACGGCCCGCCGCGACGACGTGGTGGCCGTCTCGCCGATCGTCGCCGGCCGGGCGCTGAAGGGCCCCGCCGACCGCCTCCTGCGCGAGCTCGGCCACGAGTCGTCGGTGGTGGGCGTGGCCCGCCTCTACGCCCCGCTGGCCGCGACGCTGGTCATCGACGAGGCCGACGCCGAGCACGCGGAGGCCGTCCGGGCCACGGGCTTGCGTTGCGTCGTCACCGACACGATCATGCGAGATCCGTCCACCGCAGCGACGCTCTGCGGCACCGTCCTGGGTTGGTGAGGCAATGGCGCCACGCACGTCCGCGAGGACCTCGAGCCGGAAGGATAAGGAGGCCGTGCCCGAACCGGAGGGCGCCCCGGGGCTGCAGATCCGCCCCGTGGTCGGCATCGGCGAGGTGTGCCCCGGCGACGACCTCGCCGGCCTTCTCGCGAAGGCGATCGACGACCTGCGCGACGGCGACGTCGTCGTCGTGACGCAGAAGGTCGTGTCGAAGGCCGAGGCGCAGCTGGTACCGCTCGACCCCAACGACCCCGAGAGCAAGGCGAAGATCGTCGAGTCCGAGTCGGTGCGCATCCTGCGCCGCCGGGGCGAGATGGTGATCAGCGAGACTCGCCACGGCTTCATCTGCGCCAACGCCGGGGTCGACCTGTCCAACGTGGAGCAGGGCTGGGCGGCCCTGCTGCCGGAGGACCCCGACCGCTCGGCCCGCCGGCTGCGCGACGGCCTGCGGAACTACCTCGACGTGTCGGTGGCCGTGATCATCAGCGACACGTTCGGGCGGGTGTGGCGCCGGGGCCTCACCGACGTCGCCATCGGCAGCGCCGGCATCACGCCCGTCGTCGACCTGCGGGGCACGCTCGACGACTTCGGGCGCCCGCTCGAGGTCACCGAGATGTGCGTGGTGGACGAGCTGGCCGGGGCCGCCGAGCTGGTCATGGGCAAGGCGACCGGAAACTGCGCGGCCGTCGTCCGGGGCATCGACCCGGCGTGGCTGGGCCGGGGCGACGTCGTGCGGGAAGTGGTCCGTCCGGCCTCCGAGGACCTGTTCCGCTAGTCCGGACCTACGCCGGCCACATGCCGACGCCGTACGGGCACGCCGGCGGCGAGCAGGGCTTCCGGGGAGCAGCGCCGGCGATCCGTCGAGCTGTACCTGGCGGCGCTCGACGCCACCGGCATGCGCGACGACGCGCCGTTCCGCCAGGCGGTGCGCGAGCAGGTCGAGGTCGGCACGCACGCCGCCCTGCAGAACTCGAACCCCGAGACCGACGACGAGCTGCGCCCCCTGCGTAAAAGTGCCCCGCTGGACCTGGGCCGGCGACGACAGCCGAGGACGGCCGCGGTTCGGACTGCCGAACCGGGGTACCACCGAGGGAGCCGTACACCCGGCGCCGCGACGCCGGGGAAGGGAGCCGACAATGGTGGACCCCGATCTCGCCCGCGACCCCGTGCCCCCCGAGGATCGGCTGGACCAGCAGACGCCGGTCCAGCCCGAGCCCGACCGGTTGCCGTTGCCCGACCGGCCCGACGTGCCCGAGGCCGACGCTCTGGAGCAAGCCGAGGAGGTCGAGCCCGGCCACCGGCCCGTGCGCCCCGGCGCCGGGTTCGAGGTGCCCGAGGCCGACGCCTGGGAGCAGGCCATCGAGGTGCCCGACCCCGACGACCCGGCCTGAGCCCGGCCGCCGCCCGGCGCCTCTACGCTGGCGACCTCGCCCACGGCAAGGAGCACGCATGGCCGCCAGCACCACCAGCGGGATCGCGATCGACGAGCTGTCCGAGGACGTGCGCCCGCAGGACGACCTGTTCCGCCACGTCAACAGCCGGTGGCTGGCCGAGACGCCGATCCCGTCCGACCGGGCGGCGCACGGTGCCTTCCACATGCTGCACGACAAGGCCGAGCTCGACGTGCGGGCGATCGCCGAAGAGGCGGCGGCCGGCGACGCCCCCGCCGGCAGCGACGAGCGCAAGGTCGGCGACCTGTGGGCCGCGTTCATGGACGAGGACCACATCGAGCAGCTCGACGCCGCCCCGCTGGCCGACGACCTGGCCGGGATCCGGGCCGTCGCGTCGACCTCCGAGCTGCTCGCCCTCGCCGGCAGGCTCCAGCGCCACGGCACACCGGGCCTGGTCCGGTGGTTCGTCGACAACGACGGCGACGATGCCACGCGCTACGTGGTCAACGTCGTGCAGGGCGGCCTGGGCCTGCCCGACGAGGCGTACTACCGCGAGGACGCGTACGCCGAGACCCGCGCCGCCTATGTCGAGCACATCGCCACCATGCTCCGCCTGGTGGACGAGCCCGACCCCGTGGCGGCCGCCGAGGCGACGATGGCGCTGGAGACGGCGATCGCGTCCGGCCACTGGAACGCCGTCGACAGCCGCGACGCGCTCAAGACCCACAACAAGCGCACCCGCGAAGCCCTCGACGAGTTGGCGCCCGGCATCGACTGGACCGCCTGGCTCGAGGGGATGGCCGCGCCGGCCGGGGCCTTCGACGAGGTGGTCGTTCACCAGCCCGGCGCCCTCGAGACCGCCAGCCGGCTGCTCGGCGAGGTGCCCCTCCCCCACTGGCGGGCCTGGCTCACGTTCCACCACGTGCGGGCCTCTGCGCCGTACCTGTCCCACCGCTTCGTCGACGCCAACTTCGCGTTCTACGGCACGCTGCTCTCCGGCATCCCCGAGCTGAGGCCTCGCTGGAAGCGCGGTGTCGCCGTCGTCGAGGACGCGCTCGGCGAGGCGCTGGGCCGCCTCTACGTGGCCCGCCACTTCCCGCCCGAGCACAAGGCCCACATGCAGCGCCTCGTGCGCTGGCTGGTCGAGGCCTACCGGGTCGACATCGAGACGCTCGACTGGATGTCGCCCGAGACCCGCGAGCGGGCCCTCGCCAAGCTCGACCGGTTCACGCCCAAGATCGGCTATCCCGACCGTTGGCGCGACTACTCCGCCCTGGACATCGACCGCGGTGACCTGTTGGGCAGCGTGCGCCGCGCGGACGCGTTCGAGTCCGACCGCAACCTCGCGAAGATCGGCACCGAGATCGACCGCGACGAGTGGCACATGACGCCCCAGACGGTCAACGCCTACTACAACCCCGGCATGAACGAGATCGTCTTCCCGGCGGCGATCCTGCGCTGGCCGTTCTTCGATCCCGACGCCGACGACGCCGTGAACTTCGGGGGCATCGGGGCGGTCATCGGCCACGAGATCGGCCACGGGTTCGACGACCAGGGAAGCCGCTACGACGGTGAGGGCAACCTCACCGACTGGTGGACCGACGACGACCGCAAGGGCTTCGACGTGCGGGCCCAGGCCCTGATCGAGCAGTACGACCGCCTCGAGCCCGAGGGCCTCGAGGGCCACCACGTCAACGGGGCGCTCACTGTCGGCGAGAACATCGGCGACCTGGGCGGCATCACGATCGCCCACAAGGCGTACCTGCTCAGCCTCGAGGGCGCCGACGCGCCGGTCATCGACGGGCTCACGGGCAGCCAACGGGTGTTTCTCGGGTGGGGCCAGGTGTGGCGCATGGTCGTGCGCGAGGCCGAGCAGATCCGCCGCCTGGCGATCGACCCGCACTCGCCCCCGGAGTTCCGGGCGAACGTCGTGCGCAACCTCGACGAGTTCCACGACGCCTTCGGCGTGGACGAGGGCGATGCCATGTGGCTCGCCCCCGACGAGCGCGTGCGCATCTGGTGACCGGCGGCCCGCACTAGGGGGCGATGCGCGCCCACGGGGCGAGCAGCACGTCCCTGGTGACCTCCATCTGGCCGCGGTGCTGCGCGAGCTCCTCGTAGATGTGGACGAGCGCCCCGCCCCTCGTGCGACCGATCGGGATGTCGGCGTCGTCCGGGTCGGGCGCGCCGGCCGGCGACGCCGCCGGGTCGACGCCGGCCAGGTCGCCGGCCAGGCGCTGCCGGGCCGTGCGCGTGCGGGCGACCAGCTCGTCGACACGCCCGGACGCCCGGAACTCGGCGTCGCGGTCCCGCACGATCGCCCGCCCGGCCGCGATGTGACCCGCCCAGTACTCCATGACCCCCAGGCAGTGGGTGAGCACGACGTAGGGCGAGTTGGCACCGGGCAGGTCCGGCCGGCGGTTGGCGAGCTCGTCGCCCAGCTCGGTGACGATCGTCACCATGCCGTCGAGCGCCTCGTCCACGAACCACAGGTAGTCCTCGACCGAGATCATCGGCTTAGCGTCGCACGCGGTACGGTTCACCTCGTCGCTGGCGCCGGCCGTGGCCGGCCTGCCGAGGCGGCATAGCCACGCCAGCGCCGGGTCCCCGCCGCCGGGCGGTCCGGGGCGGCCGGCGCGGCCACGGCGTCCGACCGGGTGGCCGCAGGCCCCGGCGGCGACTCAGCTGTCGGCCGGCACCCTGGCGCCATGGAGGCGGGCGTCGCCTTCGACGACGACACCGTCGCCCACGACGCTGTAGCCGTGCACGCGGGCCCCCGGGGCCACCTCGGCGCCCTCGCCCAGGATCGAGCGCTCGACCACGGCCCCGGCGCCCACTCGGGCCCCGGGCAGCAGCACCGCGCGGCTGACCCGGGCGCCGGCCTCGACCACGGCCCCGGCGCCGACGGCCGACAGCTCGACGTCGGCGTCGTCGTCGACCTTGCCCTCCCGGTGCACGCCGTGCGCTGCCGCCCCTCTCGTGCCGTCGAGCAGGTCTACCTGGGCCCGCACGTACTCCTCCGGGGTACCGGTGTCGATCCAGTAGGACTCGCCGTCGAGGGCGAACAGGCGCCCGTCCTCGACGAGAGCGGGGAACACCTCCCGCTCGATCGACACCCGACGCCCGTCCGCGATGCGGTCGAGCACCGAGGTCTCCAGCACGTAGGTGCCGGCGTTGATAAGGTTCGTCGGCGCCTGCCCGCACGGCGGCTTCTCGACGAACTGGATCACGCGGCCGTCCGCCTGGGTGGGGACCACGCCGTAGCGCGACGGGTCGATGACCGGGTGCAGCGTGATCGTGGCGTCGGCCTGGCGATCGGCGTGGAAGGCGGCGACCCGGCTCAGGTCGAGATCGGTCAGGATGTCGCCGTTGACGACCACGAAGCGCGAGTCGATGCCGGCGTCGCGGGCGGCGAAGCGGATCGCCCCGGCGGTGTCGAGGGGCTCGGGCTCGACGGCGTAGTGCAGCGTGACCCCCGCGCACTGCCCGTCGGGGTAGGCCTCAGCGAACGCGTCGGGCCGGTAGCCGAGCGACAGCACCACGTCGCGCACGCCGTAGGCCGCGAGGTGACCGACGATGTGCTCGACGATGGGTCGGTTGATCACCGGCAGCATGGGCTTCGGCCGCGTGTTCGTGAGCGGTTGGAGCCGCGTGCCCCTCCCGCCGACCAGGACCACTGCCTGCATGAGATCTAGCCCCCCGTCGTTGTCGTGGCGTCCCCTGCAGTCGTGGCCGACCCGTCCCCCGGTGCGGTGGTGGCCGTGTCGTCACTCTGCGTCGTGTCGGAGCCCTCCGCCGTGTCCCCCGTGGTGGCTCCCGGACCGCCGGTCGTACTCGTCGCCGCGGCGCCCGTGTCGACGGCCCCCAGCTCTTCCAGGTTGGACGCGGACTCGGGCTTCGGCACGTCGGTGTCCTCGGGCACGAACGCGACCACGTAGCCCTCGCCGTCGTCGCGGAAGCGGAGGTCGCCGAAGTCGTCGTCGATCTCCGCGGCGTTCGAGTCCTCGTCCTGCACGTCGGTCCACTGGTCGACCTGCAGCTCGGCGTCCTCGCCGTCGCACTGGTCCTCGCCCTCGGTCCAGGTCTGGTCGCCGACGGTCAGACTGTCGTCGGTCAGCTCGACCCCGGCGTTCTCGAGGAACCGGCCCAGCGTGGCGTTCTCGCCGGCCGCCGCGTCGGAGAACGGGTGGATGTGGATCACGCCGTCGCCGTGGGTGTGGATGCCGTTGGGGCTCTCGAACTCGGGGAGCGCCGGCTGGAACTCGCCACAGATGTAGATGCCGTACGCGGCATGCCAGTGGTCGACATTGGCGACGGGCGGCACCGACTCGTCGGTCTTGCGCTCGTTGGCGGCGAAGGTGACGAGGCCGAGGCCCAGGATCACGATGGCACCGATCACCCCGGGGAACAGCAGGTTGCGCTGCCGTGTCCCGGCGGATCGGCCGCCCGCGCGGGCGGCGCGGGCCACCTTCTTGGCAGAGGAGGCCTTACCCATAAGGGCGCAACCGTAGTTCGCCGGCGGCCCCGAGACGGAACCGACGGCGACAGCCCGCGGTCAGAACCGGGCGGTGCCGCGCAGGCGGCGGGGGCGGCCGTCGGGGTCGACGACCAGCCGGTAGGCGGGCGACGCCCACCAAGCCGCCCACCATCGCACGCGGGTCGGCCGGTGGGGGCGGACCCGCCCCGGTGGGCGCGGGCCCCGCTCGCCGCCGGCGTACCAGGCGTCGAGCTGCTCGGCCGTGGCCCGCCAGAGGTCGAACGCGGCCACCGGGTCGAGGTGCCCCGGGTCGTCGACCGGGCGGCCAAGGTGCTCGGCCGCCAGGCTCACCCGCAGGGCACGCGGCAGCACCCGGGCCCCGTCGCCCAGGCCCGCCGGGTCGCTGGGCGGCCGCTCGTCCCGGGTGGGGTCGAGCACGGCGCAGCTCAGCTCGGAGTCGTGCGTCCAGGACCGCAGGTTGAGGTTGTCCGAGCCGACGATGCACCACACGTCGTCGACCACGCACACCTTGGCGTGCACGTAGACCGGCCGGCCCTCGTCGTTCTCCGGGTCGACGACCAGCACGCGGTCGCCGCCGGCCTCGAGCACCATGTCGAGCGCCCGCTGGTGGCCGATGCGCTCGGCCGGACCGGACACGCGGCCGTCCTGTTCGGGGTAGCGGGGCACGACGGCCACCAGTCGCAGCTCGGGCTGGGTGCGGAGGGCGTCGGCCAGGGCGCCGACGACGTGCTCGGACCACAGGTACTGGTCCTCGAGGTAGATGAGGCGCCGGGCCCGGCGGAACGCCTTGCCATAGGCGCGGGCGATGCTGCGCTCGCCGTCGGGGGCGAACGGGAACCGTGGCCGCTTCGACGGGTAGGTGCGCAGGACCTGCACGGCATGGGTACCGGCCGGGCCCGGTTCCGCGGGGCGGGGCGGCAGCGGCTCGGGCCGGCGTGGCTCGCGCGTCCGGCGGGCGAGCACCCGGCGCCAGGGATTCCGGTGGTCGAGCGGGGTCGGGTCGTCCCAGCGCTCCCGGAACGTCGTGGCCAGGTCGCCGATCGCCGGGCCGCGCAACTTCAGCTGGATGTCGTGCCACGCCGGCGTGTCGCCGTAGCGCGGGTCGAGATCGATGACCTGCGGGTCGCCGCGGTGCCGCTCGTCGTCGCGGCGCCCGTGGCACAGGTCGATGCCGCCCACGAAGGCCACGTCCTCGCCCGAGCCCGACCGGCGGATCAGCACGAGCTTCTGGTGGTGCGAGCCGGCCCGGCGTACCCGCTGGTCGAGCAGCATCTGGCCGCCCGCGGCGTTGACCTGGGCGGCGAGGTGCTGCGCCTCCTGCTCGCTGAGCCGGGCCTGGTCCGGGTGCGACCGCCACACCAGACCCCGCACGGCCACGCCCCGGCCGGCGAGCTTGGCCAGAACGGCGCCCAGCTCGCTGCCCGGCGTGCCGTCGAGCCGCTCGTCGCCGTCGCCCCGCCAGTCCGTCAGCAGGACCATGTCGCCCTCGCCGAGGGGGCGCAGGGCGTCGAGCAGGCGGGCGAAGTACGTAGCCCCGTGGACGAGCGGCTCGACCCGGTTGCCCTCGGTCCAGGCCCGGCCGTCTCGGCCCCGGTCGATGTCGGTGTGGGGGTTGCCGCGCTCGTCTGCGGCCAGGAACCAGTCGGCGGGCTCGTCGGGCACGCCGACCGAGCCTAGGAGGCCCGAGCCCGCAGCTCGTCGAAGAGTGCCTCGTAGCGCTCGGCGACCGCCGCGGGCGACGCCCACCTCTCGACGAAGCTCCGGGCCGACCGACCCATCTCGGCCGCCTGCTCCGGGGCGTCGAGCAGCTTCGTGATCGCGGCGGTGAACGCGCCCGGGTCGTCGGGGGGCACGGCGAGACCGGCCCCCGCCCGCTCGACCACGCGAGCCACCTCGGTGCCCTCGTCGACGCTGGCCACGACCGGCCGGCCGGCGGCGAGGATCGAGTACGTCTTCGACGGCACGCTCGACCGAGCCAGGCCCCGGCGCAGCGGCACGACGTGGATGTCGGCAGCCGCCAGGACCTCGGCCAGGCGCTCCTTGGGCTGGAAGTCGACGAAACGCACGTTGGCGAGGCCGGCGGCCTGCGCCTCGAGGCCGATGCGGGCCGAACCGCCGCCGTTGATGACGAACACGACGTCGGGCCGGTCCGCCAGCGCCCGGGCGGCGGCGAGCACGAGGTCGAGCGACTGCGAGAAACCGACGTTCCCGGCGTACATGACGACCTTGCGGCCCACGAGGTCGTATTCGGCGCGGTACGTGCCGCCCTCGGGGTCGGCGGGCCGGATGCGCTCGGTGTCGACGAAGTTCGGGATGACCCGGATGCGGTCGATCGGGTCGGGCACCGTCCCCTCGATCTTCGCGACGAGGTTGTCGCGCAGGTCGTCGGACAGGACCGTCACGGCATCCGCGCGCCGGTAGCTCCAGCGCTCGAGCCATGCCGCTGCCGCGATCACCTGCCGGTTCGTGATGGCGCCGACCTCGACGGCCACGTCGGGGAAGACGTCCTGGATGTTGAACACGAAGGGGACGCCCCAGCGGCGGGCGGCGGCCCAGCCGGCGGCACCGAGCGTGAGCGGGGGTGACATGGCAAGCACGGCGTCGGGCCGCCCGGCGCGCCGGTCGATCGCGGCCATGGCGCCGCTCAGCGCGGTGAACCCGGCGAAGCCCATCGCCCGGGCCGGGATGTTCCGCTTGTCGGTCGGGAACGGGTTCACGCGGGTGATGCGGCCCCACGCCGTGTCCTCGTGGCGGACCGCCTTGCCATCCCAGCCCGGCTCGATGCGGTGGTGGAGGTACCACGGCAACGAGGTGACGACGTGGAGCCGGTGACCTCGGGCCACGAGCTCGGTCGCGATGCTCGTCATCACCTCGCCCGTGGGAGCCACGTCGGGGGCGTAGTGGGGACAGAGGACGAGGAGGTTCACGAGGCCTTCCCGGCTAGTGCGTCGCGGTATACCTGGATCGTCTGGGAGGCCGTCGTCGCCCACGAGAACGACTCGACCCGCCGGCGCCCGGCCTCGACCAGGCGGGCGCGCTCGGCCTCGTCGGCCAGCACCTCCAGCATGGCCTGGGTCCAGCCTTCGATGTCGTCGGGGTCGAGCAGCACGGCGGCGTCGCCCGCGACCTCGGGGATGGACGTGGTTCGGGCGGCGATGACCGGCGTCCCGAGGCTCATCGCCTCGAGGACCGGCAGGCCGAAGCCCTCGTAGCGCGACGGGAACGTCAGGGCCGTCGCACCCCGCAGGATGGCGAGCAGGTCCGGCCGGGGCACGCGGCCGGTGCGCCGCACACGGCCGCCCAGTCCCAGGCGCCGGACGAGCTCGGCCAGCTCCTCCTCCTGCTGGCCCTCGCCGCCCGTGAGGACGAGCATGACGTCGTGCTCCTTGGCGGCCACGGTGGCGAACGCTCGCACGAGCAGGGCGTGGTTCTTGTGGGGCCAGGTCATGGCGTTCAGCACGAACCAACGCGGCGGGAGTCCGTAGCGGTCCTGCACCTGGGCGACGGTCACGTCGTCGCCCGAGCGCGGGGCGTCGACCCCCCACCACGTCGTGCGCACCTTCTCGGGGGCCACGCCGAACCGGTCGATCACGCCCTGGCGGACGAACTCGCTGGGCGTCACGACGATCTCCGCGCCGCGCACCGACCGCGGGACGGTGGCGTGCACGTAGCGGCGCTTGACCGGGTGGAAGTTGCCCGGCATGTCGAACGGCTGCAGGTCGTGCACGGTGACGACGCCGGGCGCCCGGCGCACGAGGGGCAGAACGGCGTTCATGTGGTGGACGAGGTCGAGACCGTCCTTTCTCGTCTCCGAGGCCAGCCAGGTGTTCTCGGCGCCCACCCGCAGCGGTTTGAGGCGGCCGGTGAGCCGGGCCAGACGGTGGGGGAACAGCGCCACGACGTCGGGGTGGGCCATGGCGAAGTCGTCGAGCGCGTAGACGACGTAGTCCAGGTCGTCGGGCCGCTGGGCCGCGATCTGACGCAGCAGGGCGACCGTCGCCTCCTCACTGCCGCCCACCCGGTCGGGGACGAGCCACAGCAGGTTGCAACCGACCTTCATCGGCCCAGCACCTCCTCGTAGGCGGCGATCGTGAGCTCGGCGGTCGCCTCCCACGTCGTGCGCGCCGCCCGCTCCCGACCGGCCCGGCGCATGCGGTCGGCCAGATCGTCGTCGGCCAGGACCTCGGCCAGCGCCCCGGCGATGGCGTCGACGTCGGTCGGGTCGACCGCGAGGCCGGTCCCGTCGGAGACGAGCTCCTCGGTGGCGGTGCCCTTCGACGTCACCACCGGGGCACCGTGGCCCAGCGCCTCGGCGACCGGCAGGCCGTAGCCCTCGACCAGGCTCGGGTAGCACATGACCGCGGCGCCCGCGTAGAGCGGGCCGAGATCGCCGTTGGGGACGAAGCCGATGAGGTTGACCCGCGCGCCGAGCGCGTCGGCCTTCGGGCCGAGGTCGGGGCCCCAGCCCGGCGGGCCGACCACGGCGAGGGTCACGTCCCGCTGTGGCAGCCGCTCCATGGCCTCGAGCAGGCGGGGCAGGTTCTTGCGGGGCTCGAGCGTGCCGACGAACAGCACGTAGCGGCCGCGCAGGCCGTAGGTGCGCCGGACCCGCTCGACGTCGTCGGGATCGACGGCCTGGCTGGTCAAGCCCCACGGCACCCTGCGCAGGCGCCCGCGCTCGATGCCCACGGCCGCGCAGTCGTCGAGCGTGGCCTGCGACGGGCACAGCACGAGGTCGGCGTCGGCCTCGGCCCGGCGCAGGCCCGCCTCGAAGAACAGCACGCCGTTGCGGGTGAAGTTCGCCGGGTCGTGGCGCCAGGCCAGGTCGTGGAGCGTGACGAGCAGCGGGCGGCTGCGGGGCGGCACGGCATAGCCCGTAGCGTGGATGAGGTCGACCGGCCCGGTGGCCCGCTCGACCTTGGGCCAGCTCACGCGGTGCCACGTCTCGTAGAGCACGCGGCGCGGCAGCGGCAGGTGCGCGACGGGGATCGTCGGCTGGTAGGCCCGGCGTGGCGCCTGCGCATGGCGGGCTGCCACGCCGATCTGCTCGACCCGGCCGGTCTTGGCGACGGCCTCGACCTGCCGGAGGGCCGCGGTGGCCGTGCCCCCGGGCACCCGGTGCCAGCACTGCTCGAGCACGACGGCCGCACGCATGGCCGGAAATCCTCGCGCGTGGACCACCGCCCGGCGACACGGGGCGCTGTACGAGGTCGCCCGGCCGCGTGCCCGGCGCACGCCCGACGGCGACGGCGAGTGCCGCGGGCCGGCCGAGAAGGGGTCGAACGGCCGGTACGATCCGTGGTCATGCCCAGCTACTGGTCCGACCGCACGGTGCTCGTCACGGGAGCCTCGGGCTTCCTCGGCAGCAGGGTGTGCGCCAAGCTGCGCGAGCGGGGCGTGCGGCGGCTGGTGACGCCGCGGTCGACCGACTACGACCTGCGCCGGTTCGACGAGGTGGGGCGGCTGTTCTCCATCGAGCAGCCGAACCTGGTGATCCACCTGGCGGCCCGGGTGGGCGGCATCGGGGCGAACATGGCGCGCCCGTCCGACCTCTACCTCGACAACCTCCTCATGGGCACCTACGTCATCGAGCAGGCCCGGCTGAACCACACGCCGAAGTCGGTCGTCGTGGGCACGATCTGCTCGTACCCGAAGCACACGCCGGTGCCCTTCAGCGAGGACTCGCTGTGGCAGGGCTACCCCGAGGAGACGAACGCCCCCTACGGCATCGCCAAGCTGGCCCAGCTCGTGCAGGCCCAGGCGAACCGGGCCCAGTACGGGCAGAACGTCGTCTATCTCATGCCCACCAACCTCTACGGTCCGGGAGACAAGTTCCACCCGGCGGTCAGCCACGTGATCCCGGCACTGATCCGCAAGTGCGTCAACGCCAAGGAGTCCGGCGCCGACCACATCGAGGTGTGGGGGACGGGTTCGGCGTCGCGCGAGTTCCTCTACGTCGACGACGCCGCCGAGGGCATCCTCCTGGCCGCCGAGCACTACGACGAGGGCGACCCGGTCAACCTCGGCACCGACGAGGAGTTGCCCATCCGCGACCTCATCAAGCTCATCGCCGAGGTGACCGGCTTCGTCGGCGAGATCCAGTGGGACACCTCCAAGCCCGACGGCCAGCCCAGGCGCCGCGTCGACCCCAGCCGAGCGGCGGCGGCGTTCGGGTTCCGTGCCGAGACGAACTTCGCCGAGGGCCTGCGCCGCACGGTCGACTGGTACCTGAGCCACCGGGGCGCCGCCGAGGAGCGAGACAAGTAGCTCCCCGGCGGCGCGCCCGGCGGTGCCCCCGCCAGGTCCTCAGACGTCGGCGCTGCGAGCCGCTTCCCTTTTCCACCGTGGCCGTGCCGAGAAGCCCGATGGACGACGTATGAGGGGATCGTGACGGTCCGGTGTTAGCGCTGTGTGAGCACCAGTCGCCGGAACCCGGGCGCCACGGGTCAGTGGAGCCGGGTGCGGAAGTAGGCGGCCGTACGCTCGAGCCCCTCGCGCAGCTCGACCGTCGGCTCCCACCCGAGGCGCTCGCGGGCGAGCGTGATGTCTGGCCGGCGCTGGGTGGGGTCGTCGACGGGCAGCGGCTCGTGGACGATCTCCGACGACGAGCCGGTCACCTCCAGCACCAGGTCGGCGAGCTGGCGTACGGTGAACTCGGCCGGGTTGCCGATGTTGACCGGCCCGACCACGTCGCCGTCGAGGAGGGCGAGGATGCCCCGCACCTCGTCGTCGACGTAGCAGAACGACCGGGTCTGCCGCCCCTCGCCGTAGATCGTGAGCGGCTTGCCCTGCAGCGCCTGGACGAGGAGATTCGACACCACCCGCCCGTCGTTCGCCCGCATCCGCGGCCCGTAGGTGTTGTGGGCCATCACGCCGGTCCCGGCCCAGAAGTTCTCGCGCCCCGGCACGCAGAAGTCGTACACGAGTGCGGTCGGGGCGACCTCGTCGATGGCCGACACGCTCGCCCACACGAGGTCGCCGGTGCGGCGGGCCTGGAGGTGCTGCTCGACGCCGCCGTCCCACTCGAGGGGGCTCCACGGGCTGACGTGCGGGACCGTCAGACGCCAGATCGCGTAGCGCCGGTCGCCGGAGCGCTGCTCGGACGTGGAGCGACCGACCGACGCGCAGATGCCGAAGCGGGCGAGGACGACGATCAGGTCGTCCTTCAGCGCCTCGCTCGTCGCCGAGAACTCGTGGCGGACGCCCTCGTCGAAGCGCTGGCCCGGGTGGACGCCGTCGCCCTCGCGGTAGCCCTCGACGAACCACTTGAGCCGGGCGAGCGGCAGGCCGAGGACCCAGCCCGGGATCGACTTGGGCCCGGCGCCGAAGCCGAGGTGCTCGAGCAGGGCCATGAACAGCTGGCCCCGGACGACCACCGACGGCGACCGGGCATCGGACGCGGCGACGGCAGCCGGGCGCAGCCACAGGTCGCGCTCCACGACCTTCGCCGCCCGCCACAGCGTGTCGCTGTCGCACGCGATCGAGATGAAGGCGTCGTGCGATGTGCGCCGCCACGTTCCCCCGGCGACCCACAACCCCAGCAGCCACAACAGCTCATCGGTCACCTGGACGGTGACGGACAGCCACGGCGACCGGCCGGACCCCGGGCGCCGCACCAGCGCGGTGGCGGGGATGGGCAGCCCCAGGTGCCGCACCTCGGCGAGCGTGATCGCCTCGCGCTGGCGCGCCCGGCGGATGCCGGCGTCGGCGACCCGCCGGGCGTTCGCCCGCGACCGCGGGCCGCCGAGGCGCCGGCCCGCCGGTTCGTGGCGGCGCTCCCACACCTGCTCGCCCAGGCCGATCCAGCTGACCTGCAGCTCGTCGGCCGAGCCGCCGGTGGCCTCCCACGCCTCGATCATCGAGACCTCGGTGCGATCGCGCTCCGGCACGTCGATGCGTCCGGCGATCGCCACCCGGTCGCCGACGGCGAGGTCGGTGACCGTCCTGGCGATCGGCTCGCCGCCGGGCCCCTCGACGAATAGCGAGTGGTCGCCGGTGACCTTGATGGAACGGCCGTAGCGCGTCCGCACCTCGTAGCAGGGACCGGTCGGTGGGTGGCCCACGAGCGCGCTTGCCTCGGCCGCGCCGACCGCGCCGCCCGGTCCGAACGCGGGCACCTGGTAGCCGTCGAGGTCGACACGGGCGCCGAGGCGCGCGGCGAGGTCACCGATGCGCTCCCGCCGCAGCGCACGACCATCGTCGTAGAGAACCTGCTCGTCGGCGAGCACCGAGTTGAAGATGCGCAGGATCCGCACGTCGAGGCCGTGGAAGCGGTGGTAGGCCATCGTCATGGCCTCGGCGAAGCGCTTCGCCTCGTCGTAGACGCCGCGGGGGCCGACCGGGTTCACGTGGCCCCAGTAGTCCTCGGTCTGGGGGTGCACCTGGGGGTCGCCGTAGACCTCGCTGGTGGAGGCCAGCAGGAAGCGGGCTCCTTTGGCCTTGGCGAGGCCGAGGCCGTTGTGCGTGCCGAGGCTGCCGACCTTCAGCGTCTGGATCGGCATCTCGAGGTAGTCGACCGGCGACGCCGGGCTGGCGAAGTGCAGCACGGCGTCGACCGGACCGGGCACCCACACGTAGGTGCTGACGTCGTGCTCGACGAAGGTGAACCCGGGCCGGCCGAACAGCGGCTCGATGTTGGAGACGCTGCCGGTGACCAGGTTGTCGATGGCCACGACGGCGTGACCGCGGGCCAGCAGCGCTTCGCAGATGTGCGACCCGAGGAACCCGGCCCCGCCGGTGACGACGACGCGGCCCATCGACGATCAGCGTCCGATGCCGGTGTAGGTGAAGCGGCGGCGCTCCAGTGCGTGCTTGTCGAGCAGGTTGCGGGCGTCGACCACACGGGGAGTGGCCATCAGACCGGCGACCTTGTCGAAGTCGAGCCAGCGGAACTCGTCCCACTCGGTGAGCACGACCAGCACGTCGGCGCCGTCGCAGACCGAGTAGGGGTCGGCGGCCGGTTCGATGCCGGCGATCGGGCCCTTCACGGCGGGGTCGTAGGCCCGCACGTCCGCGCCCTGCCGGCCGAGCAGCTCGATGATCCGCAGCGCCGGCGAATCACGGGTGTCGTCGGTGCGGGCCTTGAACGTGATGCCCCACACGGCCACCTTCGTGCCGTCGAGCGAGCCACCCACGGCCGAGGCGACCTTCTCCGTGACCCGGTGGAACTGCTCCTCGTTGACGGCGATCACGCCCCGGAGCAGATCGAAGTTGTAGCCGGCCGAGTCGGCGATGTGGACCAGCGCCTGCGAGTCCTTCGGGAAGCACGAGCCGCCCCAGCCGGGGCCCGGCTTCAGGAACTCGTGGCCGATGCGCTTGTCGTAGCCCATGCCGAGCACGACGTCCTTCACGTCGGCCCCGACGGCCTCGCACACCGCGGCGATGGCGTTGACGAAGCTGATCTTCGTGGCCAGGAACGCGTTCGACGCGTACTTGATCGTCTCGGCCGACGGGGGGTCGGTGACGATGATCGGCGCCGTCACGCCGATGTAGAGCGACGCCACCCGCACGGCCGCCGACTGGTCGTCGCTGCCGATGACGATGCGGTCCGGGTTGAGGAAGTCGTGCACGGCCGAGCCCTCGCGCAGGAACTCGGGGTTGCTGACCACCACGACGTCGTCGCGGCCGAGCACCCGCTCGACGGCCCGGGTCGAGCCGACCGGCACCGTCGACTTGTTGATCACCACGGCCTCGCCCGGCAGGACCCGCCCGATCTGGCGGGCGGCCGTCTCGATGTAGGACAGGTCGGCCGACCCGTCGTCGCCCTGCGGAGTCGGGACGCACAGGTACGCGAACTCGGCCGTGCGGGCGGCGTTCTCGGCGCCGACCACGAACCGCAGGCGCCCCGTCTCGAGGTTCTCCTGCACCATGGCGTCGAGCCCGGCCTCGACGATGGGCACCTCGCCCTTCGACAGCGCCGCGACACGTCGCTCGTCGATGTCGGCGCACACGACGTCGTGCCCGAGCTGCGAGAAGCACGCCGCGGTCGTCAAACCGACGTAGCCCGCTCCGATGACGGCGATCTGCGCCATGGTGGTATGGACCTCCCGAGCCGTGCCCGCAGCCTCGCTGGTGCGCGCCGGCTCCTTCCCGAGCCAGTGGTACCGGCCAAAAGTAGCGCCCTGGCCGCCGGGGGCCGCCAACCGGCCTCCCGACAAGGTCAGGGGCCCCGCTTCGGTCGCGGTCCCACTGCCGACTAACCTGACGGCCTGTTCTTGCGGCCCCGGCCGCGTGGCACCACTCGGGTGGGGAGCATGGGGATGCGTCGCCCCCTGGCGGAGCCCATCACCGACCAACGAGATCGAGGTCCAGACGTGCGAAACGCCCTCGGCGCCGTGCAATCGCTGCTCGTCCTCGGCGGCGCCTCCGACATCGGGGCCTCGGTCGCCCAGCGGCTGGTGGCCGACGGCTGCACCCAGGTCGTCCTGGCCGGGCGCCACCCCGAACGCATGGAACCAGTGGCCGAGCGCCTACGCGGCGCCGGCGCCGAGGTGGCGATCGTCGCGTGGGACGCTGCGGACGTGGCTGACCACGGCGACGCCATCAAGCGGGCGTGGGACGCCCTGCCCGGCGGCGGTGACGTCGACTGCGTCGTGCTCGCCGCCGGTCAGCTCGGCGACCAGGCCCACCTCGAGGACGACCCCACGGCCGCCGCCGAGCTCGCCACGGTGAACTACACGGGCCCCGTCTCGACGCTGCTGCACGTCTCCCGCCGCCTCCGCGAGCAGGGCCACGGCTCGATCGTGGTGCTGTCGTCGGTCGCCGGCGAGCGCATCCGCAGGTCCAACTTCGTGTACGGCTCGACGAAGGGGGCGCTCGACGGGTTCACCCAGGGCCTGTCCGACTCCCTTGTCGGCACCGGTGTGCACGTGCTGGTCGTGCGGCCGGGCTTCGTCCACACGTCGATGACCGAGGGCAAGGAGCCGGCACCGCTCGCCACCACGCCCGAGGCGGTGGCGGAGGCCGTGGCCGACGGGCTCGCCGCCCGACGCAACACCGTCTGGGTCCCGGGCACGTTCCGGTGGCTCATGGTGGCGTTCCGGCACCTGCCGCGGGGCGTCTGGCGCAAGGTGTCCGCCAACCGATGACCGGGGACGGCGGCATCGCCGCCACCTCCCGCGCCGGCGACGGCCCGCCCGCGCCCGCGGGCCGGGCCCTCGACGCCCCGGGCGCCGGCGAGGGGGCGAGCCGGGCCGAGACCGGCTCCGCGCCCGCGGCCCACGACGCGAAGGCCCACGTGCCGGCCGGCAAGGCTCCCGGTTCGCTGGTCGTCGGGCTGATCAGGCTCGCCCGGCCCAAGCAGTGGGCCAAGAACGTGCTCGTCTTCGCGGCGCCGGGCGCCGCCGGCGTGCTCGACAACCGCGGGCCCTTCGTCGACTCGGTCATAGCGTTCGTGGCGTTCTGCCTGGCGGCCGCCGGCACCTACTACATCAACGACGCGCGCGACGTCGAGGCCGACCGCCTGCACCCGAAGAAGCGGTTCCGCCCGGTTGCGGCGGGCGTCGTGCCCGTCCCGCTCGCCTACGCCCTGGGCGCCGCCCTGCTCGTCGCCTCGGTGGCGCTCTCCTTCGCCGCCCGGCCGGAGCTGGCCGCGACGGTCGTGGGCTACGTGGTGCTCACCACGGCGTACTCGTCGGTGCTCAAGCACGTCGCGGTGGTCGACCTCGTCGCCATCGCCGCCGGGTTCGTGTTGCGGGCCGTGGCCGGCGCGGCCGCCACCGGCGTGCCGATATCCGACTGGTTCTTCATCGTCACGAGCTTCGGCTCGCTGTTCATGGTGTCGGGCAAGCGGGGCGCCGAGGCCCGGGAGATGGGCGCGGGCGCCTCGGGTTTCCGGGCGGTGCTCGAGGCCTACTCCCCCAGCTACACGGCCTACGTGCGGTCGGTCACCTCGGGCGCCGTGCTCGTGGCCTACTGCCTGTGGGCCTTCGAGAAGGCGGACGCCTCGGCCGCCTACTTCCCCTGGTACCAGCTCTCGATCCTGCCGTTCGTCATGGCCGTGCTGCGGTACGCGCTGGTGCTGGACCAAGGACGGGGCTCGGCGCCGGAGGAGATCATCCTCGGCGACCGGACGCTGCAGGTCATCGGCCTCGCGTGGGCCATCGTCTTCGGGATAGGTGTGTACACGGCATGAGCGGAGACCTCGATCCGACGCCCCTGGGCGCGGACGCCGACGACCCCCCCTCGGGTCCCGTCGAGCTGCTGAGCGGGTGGGGCAACACGCCGGTCTCGGCGTCCCACGTCCTGCGCCCGACGTCGCGCGACGACCTGTCCTCGGCCGGCAAGCAGGCCGGCCCGCGCGGCATCATCGCCCGCGGCCTCGGCCGGGCCTACGGCGACTCGGCGATGAATGCCGGCGGCACGGTGGTCGTCTCCACAGAGGTCGCCGGACTGCTCGAGCTCGACGAGGTCACCGGCCTCGCCCGGGTCCTGGCCGGCACGTCGCTCGACGACCTCATGCGGGCCGTCGTGCCCCGGGGCTGGTTCCCACCGGTCACGCCCGGCACCCGTTACGTCACCATCGGCGGGGCGATCGCGAACGACATCCACGGCAAGGACCACCACGCCGGCGGCAGCTTCTGCAAGCACGTCCGCTCGATGGTCCTGGCGCAGCCCGACGGGACCTGCCTGACGCTCACCCCGGAGACGCACCCCGAGGAGTTCTGGGCGACGTGCGGCGGCATGGGACTGACCGGCACGGTCGTCGAGGCCACCGTCGCGCTGTACCCCATCGAGACGAGCCTGGTGTCTGTCGACACCGACCGGGTCCGCGACCTCGACACCCTGCTGGGCCTGCTCGTCGAGGGCGGCAAGACCCACCGCTACTCGGTGGCATGGGTCGACCTGCTCGCCAAGGGCCCGAACCTCGGCCGGTCGATCCTCATCCAAGGCAACTTCGCGACGGTCGACGCCCTGCCCGACGGCCACCGTCGGCGCGTCGACCCCCTGCACTACGACCCGATGCAGCCCGTGCCCGCGCCCCCGCTGCCCTCGGGCCTGCTGAACCGGGTCACGATCCGGGCCGCAAACGAGCTGTGGTTCCGCAAGGCGCCGAAGCGCCGGCGCGACGAGCTGCAGTCGATCACGCGGTTCTTCTACCCGCTCGACCTGGCCGGCGACTGGAGCCGCATCTACGGCCGCCAGGGCTTCCTGCAGTGGCAGTGCCTGATCCCGTTCGGCCACGAGGACACGCTGCGCGAGGTGGTCGAGTCCCTTGCCAACCAGGACGCCGGCAGCTTCCTCACGGTGGTGAAGTACTTCGGCGCCGCCGACCCCGGCTACCTGTCGTTCCCCGGCCCCGGGTGGACGCTCAGCCTCGACGTGCCCAGCCGGTGCGCCGGCCTCGCCGAGCTGCTCGACCGGCTCGACCGCCAGGTGGCCGGCGTGGGCGGGCGCCTGTACTTCGCCAAGGACAGCCGCATGCGGCCCGACCTCGTCCCGGTGATGTACCCCCAGCTCGGCGAGTGGCGCGAGATCCGCGAGCGGATGGATCCCGACCGCCGGCTCGTCAGCGACCTCGCCCGGCGGCTCCGCCTCCTCGGCTCACCGCCCTGACCGGGCCCTGTCCGCGCCCGGTCCGCCGGCCATCCAGCCTGCCCGGCCGCCCGGCCGTTCTGGCGTCGCTGGACACGCCATGGCGCACTCAGGAACGCCAGAACGGCGGAAGGACCGGTCAGGCGTAGGTGCGGACGAGCTCGAGCACCGCCGCGCCGTCGCGACCCTCGGCGACGAGGCCGGTGTCCGCCGGCTCCACCCGCCGGGCCGCGACCAGGCACAGCTCGACCCCGTCGCCCCGCACCACGGTGGCCGGGTCGGTGCCGCCCTCGGGCGCGAGCTCCCAGGGCTCGCCGCCGGGGCCACGCAGGGAGAAGGCCACGGGGCCCGCCAGGGTGCGCCCTGCGCGGGCGAACGCGTAGGGCAAAGTCCGCCATGCCAGGCGGGCGACATGGCGGAGCCGGTCGCCGGGCGGCAACGGACGGCCGAGAGGGAGGGCGATGTCGTCGCCGTGGATCCACGTCTCGGCCAGACGGGTCGTCGCCAGCGTTCGGGCGGACAGCTCGCCGGCCACCCACGTGACCCGGGTGTGCGGGTCGACCGCGTCGAGAGCCCGGCGCAGCGCCGCCGCCCCGCTGCGCCAGCGCTCGAGGATCGCTGCCGGCGGCCCGCCCCGCTCGCGGGCGACCATGAGGTCGGCGCCCTCGTCGACGTCCGCCGCCTGGCCGAGCCCGGCGGTCAGACCGTCGACCTCCTCGGCGAAGCGCCCCTCGACGCTGGCGAGCGCCATCTCGTCCGTCTGCGCCAGGTGGAGCACGACGTCCGCGACCGACCAGCCCTCGCAGCGCGACGGGTGCGCCCAGTCGGCGGCGTCGAGCGCGACCAGTAGGTCGGTCAGCGCCTCCTGCTGCTCCGCCAGCGCGGCGGCAGTGGTCTCGCTGGTGTCGTCGGTGGCGGCGGCGGCGCTGGTCTCGGCGGTGTCGTCGGTGTCGGCGGCGTCCAAGGTCGGTCCTCCCCGGCGGCGTCGCCCACGGCCGCCTCCTCGCACCGTAGGCTCCCGGCGGCACGCGGGCGAACGGCGTTCCGGTCGTGGCAGGCTGGCCCGATGCCCTTCGACCATGCCATCCGCGACGAGGCCGGCCTACGCCGCATCTACCGCGAGCCCCGCCCGGTGGTCCGGCGCAAGGCGATCGACCACATCGACGAGGGTGCCCGCGCCTTCATCGCCACGTCGCCGTTCGTGGTCGTCTCGACGGCAGGGCCGGGTGGCGTCGACGCCTCGCCCCGCGGCGGACCGCCCGGCTTCGTGGCCGTGCTCGACGACCACCGCCTGGCCATCGGCGACCTGGCGGGGAACAACCGCCTCGACAGCTTCGGAAACCTGGTGGCGAACCCCGGCGTGGGCCTGCTCTTCCTCGTCCCCGGGCTCGGCGAGACGCTGCGGGTGAACGGCCGCGCCACGCTCACCGACGACCCGGCCGTGCTCGACGCCTGCCCGATCGACGGCACGCGGCCACGGGTGGCGCTCGGCGTCGACGTCGAGGAGTGCTTCGTCCACTGCGCCAAGGCGTTCCGCCGGTCACGCCTGTGGGACCCGGCCACCTGGCCTGCGGACGACGAGACCCCTTCGGCGGCGGCCGTGCTCAAGGGCCACATGCAGATCGACGCGCCGGTCGAGGCGATCGAGGCCGACCTCGAGGAGAGCTACCGCACGACGCTGTGGGAGCCCGGTGGCGACGACGGGCGATCGACCGCCGGGGCGGTCTCCGGCTGACGCGGCCGGCACGGCCTCGTCCCTCGACGCCGCGTGCGGCCGGCACCGCCGCGCCCCTACCGCGCCCGCCCGCGGCTCAGGCCGTCAGGCGTCCGACGAGCGTGGCGAGGCTCGCGCGGTAGTGCGGCAGCAGCGGGAGGTCGGACAGGCGCAGCGCCGCGTTGTCGAGCACCGAGTTGGCCGGCCGGGGCGCCGGGCGCGGCGGGTCGAGCTCGTCCGTCTTGATCGGACGCACCTTGCCCGGGTCGTGACCGGCGGCCTCGAGGATGTCACGCACGAACTCGTACCAGCTGACCTGGCCCTGGTTCGTGACGTGGAACGTCCCGGGCCGACGCTCGACGGCCAGCCGGCGGATCGCCACGGCCAGGTCGGCTGTGAAGGTCGGGCTGCCCCGCTGGTCATCGACGAAGGCCAGCTGGGGCCGGTCGGCCAACCGCAGCACGGTCTTGAGCATGTTGCCGCCGTGCTCGCCGCACACCCAGGCGGTCCGCACGATGGTGTGGCCGGGGTCGACCTCGGTCTCTCCGCCCAGCTTCGAGCTGCCGTAGACGGACTGCGGGTTCGGGGCATCCCACTCGACGTACGGGTCGAGCTTCGTGCCGTCGAACACATAGTCGGTCGACACGTGGAGCACGTGGGCCCCGACGCGGCGGGCACCGTCCATGACGTGGCGCACGCCGAGGGCGTTGACCCGCCAGGCCCGGTCGGGTTCCGACTCGCAAGCGTCGACCGCGGTCCACGCCCCGGCGTTGACGACCACGTCGGGCCGGGTGGAGGTGATCGCACCCAGCACCGCATCGCGGTCGCCGAGGTCGAGCGTGGCGTGGTCGGCGGCGGCGACGTCGTCGCCCGCCGCCGCGCACACGGCCACCACGTCGTGCCCGAGTTGGCCACCGGCGCCCGTGATCAGGACCTTCATCGCAGCGCCGCCCGCTCCTTCAAGGGGCGCCACCACCACTCGTTGGCGCGGTACCAGGCGACGGTCTCCTCGAGCGCCTCGTCGAGCGTGCGCTGCTTGCACCACCCCAGCGCCGTGACCTTCGCGATGTCGACCGAGTAGCGCCGGTCGTGGCCGAGGCGATCGGGGACGTAGTGGACCTTCTCCTCGCCCACCCCGAACAGCGCCAGCAGCTTGTCGACCAGCACCCGGTTCGGCGTCTCGTTGCCGGCGCCGATGTTGTAGATCTCGCCGGCGTTGCCCTTGTCCAGCACGAGCTGCACGCCTGAGCAGTGGTCATCGACGTAGAGCCAGTCGCGCTCGTTCAGCCCGTCGCCGTAGAGGGGGACGGAGGCGCCGTCGATCAGGTTCGTCGTGAACAGCGGGATCGCCTTCTCGGGGAACTGGTACGGCCCGAAGTTGTTCGTGCACCGGGTGACGGTCACGGGCAGGCCGTAGGTCGAGAAGTACGACAGCGCGATCAGGTCGGACCCGGCCTTCGACGCCGAGTAGGGCGAGCGCGGCTCGAGCGGGTCGCTCTCGGTCGACGAGCCGGTCTCGACCGAGCCGTAGACCTCGTCGGTGCCGATGTGCACCACCCGGGGGATCTCGAGGCGCCGCGCCGTGTCCATCACGACGTTCGTGCCGAAGCAGTTGGTGTTGACGAAGTCGTCGGGGCCGAGGATCGACCGGTCGACGTGGCTCTCGGCCGCGAAGTGGACGACCGCGTCGTGGCCGGCCATCGCCTCTTCGAGCACGCCCGGGTCGCAGATGTTGCCCTTGACGAACCTGTAGCGGGGATCGTCGTCGACGTCCCTGAGGGTCGACAGGTTGCCGGCATAGGTCAGGGCGTCGTAGACGGTGACCGCGTCGTCGGTTGTGGCCAGCACCCGGCGCACGTAGTTCGAGCCGATGAACCCGGCTCCACCGGTGACGAACTGCTTCATGTGCGGTGCATCTCCTCAGGTGCGCAGCGCGGCGTACGGGCGGCGGTCGACAGGCAGGTCCGCCCGGCGCGGGTTGGCCTGGTCGCGGCCGGAGAGGACGGGCTGGGTGACGCCCCAGTCGGCGGCGATCTCGGGGTCGTCCCAGGCCACGCCGAGCTCGTCGGCGGGGTTGTAGTAGCCGTCCACCAGGTAGGTGATCGTCATGTCGGTCAGGGCGGCGAAGCCATGGGCCACGCCGGGCGGGATGTAGACGCCCCGGTGGTCGTGCTGATTGCCGGGCGTGCCGGGCTCGCTGCCGATGTCGATCGTCATCGTCTTGCCGTCGGTCGGCGAGTCGACGCGCAGGTCGTGCAGCACGACGCGGGCGCGACCGAACGGCACGTACCAGTAGTCGGCCTGGTGCAGGTGGTAGTGCAGGCCGACCACGGCCCCGGCGCGGCGATCGCCCCGGTTGCCCTGGATCATCTCGCGGCCGCTCGGGAACCACTGCCGCCGGTAGGTCTCGATGAAGATGCCACGCTCGTCGCCGTGGATCGCCGGCTCGACGACGTAGACGCCGTCGATCTCGCCGGAGGGGACGATGGTTGCCACTCGTGCTCCTCGAAGGGTGGAAGGTGCGATCAGTGCAGCTCGACGACAGAGTGGTCGCCGACCATGAGGCGCAGGGCCCTGGGCCGGCGCTCGGAGCGGGTCACCTCGACGTCGCGGCCGATGAGGCTGTCGGTGCTCGATGGCATCCACCGCGTCGTGGATGTGCCGCACCAGTGGGCGATGCCGAGCGGGTCGGCCTGGGGGATGTAGGTGATCTCGATGCCCCATCGCGAGCCGTCGCCGACGGCGTCGCGCACCTCGGAGCCGGTGGCGACCCCGACGATGATCCCCACCTCCTTGATGCCGGCCTCGACCATGTCCTCGATGCCGTAGAAGAGGATCGGCTTGTTGGCGATGGGCACGAGCTGCTTCGCGCTCGTGTGGGTGATGGGCCGGAGGCGGGTGCCCGCGCCGCCGGAGAGGATGAGGCCTTTCACGGGTGAGACAGTGTTGCAGCTCTACCGGAGTGACGACACCACCACGCAGCGTGACCCGGGCGCCCGTCGGGCGTCACGTTCGCCCGCGGGGTCGGCCGGCGGTGGCCGGTCGACGGCGGTCGGCCGCCGGGAGCCTGTCGATGGTCGTCGCGTTGGCCGGCGGCGGTCGGCCGGCGGTGGCGACCGGCGGTCAGCAGGGGTAGGCGGACAGGTCCAGCGTGGTGCTGGTCGAGCCGGTGCCGGTCGGATCGCCCGCCTGCGTGGTGGGCGGGGCCGTGGTCAGCGACGAGGTAGAGGTGGCCGTCGTGGCCCGGGGCGCCGTGGTGCCGGTCGTGCCGCTCTGGTCGCTCCCCCGGGCGCCGTCGCCCTCGTCGTCCGTCGTCGCCGGCCGGGACTCGGAGCGCACGCCGCGCCAGTCGGCGCCGGTGACCACGGTGACCACGTCGACCGCGTCGTCCTCGACGAGTACGGCCTCGGCGACCAGCCAGGCGGCGACGGCCTCGGCGGCGGCCTCGTTGCCGGTGGGGTAGCGCACCTCGGTGGTCACGGTGTCGAAGCTGTCCGTCTCGCCCACCCCCGCAACGCCGAAGCCGGCGGCGCCGAGGTCGAGGGCGGCCGACGAGCCCTGGCCCGAGGCCCCCGAGCCGTTCACGACCCGGAGCCGCACCTCGGCGGGCGTGACCTCCTTGCCGCCCGTTCCGGCGGTGGACCCGCCGCCGGCCGTCTCGGAGTCGCGGGCGGACGTGCCAGCCGTCGAGCCGGTCGCCCCGGAGGAGTCCTCGTCGCCGCTCGCGTCGTTGTCGGCGCCGGCGCCCGCAGAGCCGGCCGGGTCGCCGCCCCGGAAGACGGCGAGGATCGGCTCGGCCTCGTCGTCGACGAGACGCAGGATCTGCGCGGCCCCCACGGTGTCGCCGACGACCGGGACCGAGTAGGTGATCAGGTCGCTGGGCTCGAACGACGAGAAGCGGTTGCCGAGGCTGAAGATGTCGTCGGCGGTCAGGTCGTCGTCGACGGTGATGCCCTCGAGGCCCACGTCGATGAGGTCGTCGAGGGTGGCGGGGTTGCGGGCGCCCTTGTCGATGGCGCGCGACAGGGCCCGTTCGATGAAGTCCTGCTGGCGGTCGATGCGGCCGAGGTCGCCGCTGGCGTCCTCCTCCCAGTCGCCGCCGATGAGCTGCTCGTAGTGGCGGGAGCGCACGTAGGCGAGGGCCTGGGCGGGGTCGAGGGTGACGCAGCCGGCGGTGGGCTGATAGAGCCCGGTACGGCGGTCGCGGGCCGGGCGCGGGATGTAGACCGGGACGCCGTCGACCGCCTCGACGAGGCCCTGGAACGAGGCGAAGTCGACCTGCACGTAGTGGTTGACGTCGATGCCGAAGTACCCGTCGATCGCCTCGATGAGCAGCTCGGGGCCGCCCCGCTCGATCATGGTGTTGATGCGCTGGCTCGAGGAGGTGCCGGGGATCGGGATCCACAGGTCGCGGGGCAGGGACAGCAGGGCCGCCTGCCGTGACGCCGGGTCCAGGCGCAGCACCATGATCGTGTCGGAGAGCCGGGTGGCACCCCGCCCGTTGCGGACCGGGTCGTCGTCGTCGAGCCCCTCGGCGTTGTCGACGCCCACGATGAGGTAGTTCTCGGGTTCGCCGGAGGCCACACCCTCGTCGAGCACGCCGGAGAGCTCGATGCGCGGGAGGCGCTCGAACTTCCGGTACACGTAGGACAGGCTCGACGCGCTGACCACGAGGCCGATGGAGACCAGGCAGCCGCCGGCCAGCACCAGCCGCTGCCCCCACGTCCGTCGCGGCCGACGCCCACCCCGGGCGAGGTGCGCCGGCCGGTTCCTCCCCGTCCCGCCGCTCCCGCCGGTTCCGGTGCCCCCCCGGACTCCGCTGGTGGCGTCCGCCGCTCCGGTCTCACCACCAGCGTCCGCCGCTCGGGTCCCACCGGTCCCCTGCGTCGCTTCGGTTCCGCCGGCAGCGTCGGCCGCTCCGGTCCCACCGCCAGAGTCCGCCCCTCCGGTCACACCGCCAGAGTCCGCCCCTCCGGTCACAGCGCGGGCGTCGGCCGCTTCGGTCCCGCTCGCGACGTCGGCCGCACCGGCCGTCTCCGGGGGATTCGCGGCGGTCCCGCCGGCGGCGGGGGATGCGCTGGACTCGGCGGAGGCATCGGCAGCGCCGGTCCCGCTCACGCCGAAGCCGGCGGGGGCGACGTGGGCCGCACCAGCGGTGTGCGCCGGGTCGGCCGGGTGGGCGTCGTCGGCTGGGCGGGCGTCGTCCGTCGTGGGTGCGCCCCCGGCGGTGTGGGCGCCGCGGGGGAGGAGGAGGCGGCGCCAGTTCATCGGCGCCGGTCAGCCCACGGGCAGGCCGAGGTCGCGGGCGATGACCAGCCGCTGGATCTCACTGGTCCCCTCCCCGATCTCGAGGATCTTGGCATCGCGGTACTGCCGCGCCACCACCGTCTCGTCCATGAAGCCGTACCCGCCGAAGACCTGCGTAGCCATCCGGGTGGCCGTCACGGCGGACTCGGTGGCGTACAGCTTCGCCATGGCGGCCTGGCGCTTGAACGGGCGGCCGGTGTCGTGCAGCCAGGCGGCCTGGTAGGTGAGCAGGGCGGCGTTCTGGGCCATGACGGCGAGGTCGGCGCAGGAGAAGGCCACGGCCTGGTTGGCGCCGATGGGCTTGCCGAAGGCGTGGCGGTCACCGGCGTAGGCGACGGACTGCTCCACGCAGCAGCGGATGACCCCGACGGCGAGGGCGGCGATGGCGACGCGCCCCTCGTCGAGGATCTCGAGGAACTGGGCGAAGCCACGGCCCCGCGCACCGAGCAGGTGGTCGGCGGGGACGCGGCAGCCGCTGAAGCTGAGCCCGTGAGTGTCGGAGGCGTGCCAACCCATCTTGCGGTAGGGCGGCTGCACCGTGAAGCCGGGGGTGCCGGCCGGCACCACGACAGTGGAGATCTCGGTGTTGCCGGGCCCGCCCGTGCGGGCGGTCACCGTGACCAGCGAGGTGATGGGGGTGCCGGAGTTCGTGATGAACGCCTTCTCCCCGTCGATCACCCACTCACCCGCGCTGCCGGCCGCCTCGTCGAGGACGGCCGTCGTGCGGGTGCCCCCGGCGTCGCTCCCGGCGTCGGGCTCGGTGAGCCCGAACCCGCCGAGCGCACGCCCGGCGCACAGGTCCGGGAGCCAGAGCTGCCGCTGCTCCTCGGTGCCGAACCGGTAGATCGGGTTGGCCCCGAGACCGACGCCGGCCTCGAGCGTGATCGCGAGGGACTGGTCGACCCGGGCGATCTCCTCGATGGCGACGCACAGGGTGGTCAGGTCGGCGCCGCCACCCCCGTACTCCTCCGGGAACGGGATGCCGAAGAGGCCGAGGTCGCCCATCTGGCGGACGGTGTCGACCGGGAAGGTGTGGTCGCGGTCCCAGGCTTCGGCGTGGGGGGCGATCTCACCGTCGGCGAACTCGTGCACGACCTTGCGGAGCGCCTCCTGCTCCTCGGTGAACTCGACGTGCACGTCACCGATGCTACGGCCCGGGGATGCGGGGTAGGCACCGGCCCCGGCCCGGCGACCCTCGGGATCCCGGGGCACGCCCGCGGAGCGCCATGGGGCGTGGGCGACGGTTGGTGCTCCGGCACCTCGCGAACCGAGTGCGGGCCCGCCGTTCAGTCGTCGAGGAGCTCGTGCAGCTCGTAGCTGCCGATGGTCTCGCCGTCCATGGCGCCGTCGCTCACGTGCGCGGCGATCACCTTGCCGTACGCGTCCCGCTCGCGGACGAGTGTGTACGTGAGCCGGCGGCCGTCGCCCAGCAGCGTCTCCATGCGAACGCGGGTCACGCGGCGTGGACGCACCCCGAGAACGGTAACGGGCGGCGTTCCGGCTGTCATGCGCACCGGACCGGGAAACGACCGCGGGAGACCTATCCTCCGACGGATGACCGACTCCGCCGCCCTGGCGGTGGTCGGCGGGCGGCTGCTGACCGGGCTCGTCGACGTCACCTCCGACCTCGCCGCCCTCGACGGCCGGGGCACGTGGGCGGTCGTGCTGCCGTTCACCGGAGAGCCGGTGTGCGCCCGCTTCGCCGAGGTCCGCCCGGCGCGACCGTGGCCGGGACCGCCGTGGCGCGGGCCGGCCGCCGACGCGTGGACCACATCGCTGGACGGACCGGCGTTCCGCAGCGGCGTCGTGGCCATTCGCGACGCGATCCGCGCCGGCGACGTCTACCAGGTCAACCTGACCCGACGTCTGTCGGCACCGCTGCCCCGGACAGCCGACGTCGCCGCGCTCGGCGCCGCCCTCGGGCGGGGGAACCCGGCCCCCTACGCCGCCGTGGTACGGCTGTCCGCTGCGGGATGCCACGTGGCGTCGGCATCGCCGGAACGGTTCCTGCGGCGCGAGGGCCGCATCGTCACGTCGTCGCCCATCAAGGGGACGGCAGCGACGCCCGACGGCTTTCTGGCCAAGGACCGGGCCGAGAACGTCATGATCGTCGACCTCGTCCGCAACGACCTGGGACGGGTGTGCGAGTTCGGCTCCGTGTCCGTCCCCGCGCTCTGCGCCGTCGAGGCCCACCCCGGGCTCGTGCACCTGGTCTCGACCGTGACGGGGCACCTGCGACCGGGCGTCGGGTGGCCCGAGCTGGTCGCCGCCACGTTCCCGCCCGGGTCGGTGACCGGCGCACCGAAGCTGGCCGCCCTCAACCACATCGCCCGGCTCGAACCCGTCGACCGGGCGGTGTACTGCGGCGCCATCGGCTGGGTCGACGCCGACCGGCGGGTGGGCGACCTCAACGTCGCCATCCGCACGTTCTGGGTGCAGGACGGGCGCCTCTGCTTCGGCACAGGTGGCGGCATCACGTGGGACTCGTCGCCCGACGGCGAATGGGCCGAGACCGAGCTGAAGGCCCACCGGCTGCTCGCCGTCGCCAGCGGGACACCGGTCCCGGCACTTGCACCCGGCGCCTGACCCACCGGCCGACGGCGGCCGGGGCGAATGACCCGGCGGCCGGCACCCGACGGACGGCCACACGGCGATAGGGCTCGACGGCGGCGGGTGGCGTGGCCAGGATGAGCGGCCATGGGAACCACAGCGGTGTGGCTCGGCGGACGGGTCGTCGACCCGGCCGCCGCCATGGTGTCGGTGTTCGACCACGGACTCACGGTGGGCGACGGCGTGTTCGAGACCCTGAAGGTGGTGGACGGGCGGCCGTTCGCCCTGCGCCGGCACCTCGAGCGGCTCGAGCGCTCGGCCGCCGCCCTCGGGCTCGGCGTGCCGCTGGGGCGGACCCGGCTGGCCGCCGCGATCGACGAGGCGCTCGCCGCCGCCGGGCCCGACGCCGGGCGCCTCCGGATCACGGTGACCGGCGGCGTCGCCCCGCTCGGCTCCGGCCGCGGCGAGGCGCCGCCCACGCTGGTCATTGCCGCCGGGCCACAGGAGCCCTGGGAGCCCGACACGACCGCCGTCACCGTGCCCTGGCCGCGCAACGAACGCTCCGCCGTCACCGGGGCAAAGACGACGTCCTACGCCGAGAACGTCGTCATGCTGGCCGAGGCCCGCAAGGTCGGCGCCACCGAGGCGATCGTCGGCAACACCCGGGGCCTGCTGTGCGAGGGCACCGGTACGAACGTGTTCGTGGCCGTGGGCGGCCGGCTGCTCACCCCGTCGCTCATGTCGGGCTGCCTGGCCGGTGTCACCCGGGCCCTCGTGCTCGAGGTCGTGCCCGACGCCGACGAGGACGACGTGCCGATGTCGGCCCTCGGCGAGGTCGACGAGGTGCTGCTCACATCGTCGACCCGTGACGTGCAGCCGCTCCGCATGCTCGACGGCCGGTCGCTGCCCGGGGTCGACGGTCCGCTGGCCCGCCGGGCGTCCGCCGCGTTCGCCGATCTCCAGGCCCACGACCTCGACCCCTGACCCGCTTGCGCCCGGGCGCACGGTCGGGGACGCGCCGATGAGCAGACGCGGCTGCTCGCGTTCACGGGTCGCCGCCCGTAGGCACACGGTCAAACGCGGGACCAGGCGCCGGACGGGTCCTCGTCGCCCTTGCGGCGGGCCCGGCCCGTCCGTGCGGCTGTCGCTGCCAGGTGCCGTGAATTCCTGCGCCGCGGCTGGTGTACGGCCGCGCCGCGGTGAAGCTCGGCGGAGGTGGACGACGTCACCGACCGCCAGGATGCGGCGGCCCTCCCAACGGTCAAGCTAGGCGGAGATGGACGACGTCACCGACCGCCAGGATGCGGCGGCCCTGCCAACGGTCAGGCGCGGCGGAGGTGGACGACGTCGCCGACGGCCAGGGTCCGGCGGCCGCCCTCGTCGGTCTCGACCACGAGGTGGCCCTCGGCGTTCACGTCGACAGCCGTGCCCACGACGTCGTCGGCGCCGAGGTCCACACGCACCCGGCGACCGAGCGTGGCGGACCGCGCCCGCCAGGCGGCGGTCACCGCCGCCGCCGACCGGCTCGCGACCAGCTCGCCGTAGTGCACATGGAGCCGCCGGAGGAACGCCGTCAGCAGCGCCGCCCGCACGTCGTCGCTCCACACCGCCCTCGGCCCGCCGGGCGTGACGCCAGCGCCGGCGGCGGCGGTGCCGGGCTCCGACCCCGCGGATCCGGCCGGCGGGCCGAGCAGGCGGTCGAAGGACACGGCGGTGTCGGCCACCTCGGCGAGCTCGGGCGGCAGCTCGCCCGGCCAGGCGACGTTGAGGCCGATGCCGACGACCACGACTACCCTGGCGTGGTCAGGGGGCGGACGCCAGCCGCCCGAGATGATGGCCCCGGCCGGCCAGTCGGCCTCGGCGAGGATCCCGCCGAGCTTCCGGTCGCCCACCACCAGGTCGTTCGGCCACTTGAGCCGGACTTCGCCGCCGACCGCACCCCCCGGACCGGACACGGCGCCGGCATCGACGCCGGCGCGTGACGCGTCGCCGGCCGCCCTGCCGCGACCGAACGCGGCCGCCACCTCGTCGACGGCGTCGGCCATGGCCACGGCGGCCGCCATCGTCGTGGCGCCGGCCACGGGCGCCGGCGGGCGCAGCAGCACGGACACGAGCAACGACCCGCCGGGCGGGGCGACCCACGTGCGGGACCGGCGGCCCCGGCCCGCGGTCTGGTGGTCGGCGACGACGACGATGCCCTCGCCCGCACCGTCGCGGGCCAGTGCGAGCACGTCCGCGTTCGTCGAGCCCGTCTCGGGCGTCCAGCGAACATCGGAGAACCGCGTGCCCGCCACCGCGGCCCGCACGTCGTCGGCCCACCGGCCGCGCGTCGAGCCGGTCCCCGCCAGGGCGTCGTCCCCGGCGACCGCCGTGGGCGGTGAGGCGACCGGTCCCCCCGCCGCAAGCCCATCCGTGCCCGTTTCCGCGGCGTCGACCGGACCCGAGTCCGGACCAGCGCCGGGACCCGAACCGGGACCCGGGCCCCGGCCGGCGGTGTCGGCCTGGGCGTCCCCGGTGGCCGTGCCCGGTGTCACACCGGCCGCACCTGCGCTCGGCTGGCCACGGCGCTCACTGGCACGTTCACCCGCCATCCCCGTAAACATATGGCGTGCTCTCCAAGATCCTGATCGCCAACCGGGGCGAGATCGCCGTGCGCGTGATCCGAGCCTGCCGCGAGCTCGGCATCACCTCGGTCGCCGTCTACTCCGACCTCGACCGGGACAGCTTGCACGTGCGACTGGCCGACGAGGCCTACTCGCTGGGCGGTCAGACCGCGGCCGAGAGCTACCTCGACACCGAGAAGATCCTCGACGTGATCGAGCGATCCGGCGCCGACGGCGTGCACCCCGGCTACGGGTTCTTCAGCGAGAACACCGACTTCGCCCGGGCCATCACCGCCCGGGGCGTGACCTTCATCGGTCCGCCGTCCGAGGCCATCGAGATCATGGGCGACAAGGTCTCGTCGCGCATCGCCGCCCAGGAGGCGGGTGTCGCCGGCGTGCCGGGTACGACCGAGTTCCTGACCTCGCCCGACCAGGTCGTCGCCTTCGGCGAGGAGCACGGCTGGCCGATCGCCATCAAGGCGGCCTACGGCGGCGGCGGGCGCGGCATGCGGGTCGTGCCATCGGCCGACCAGGCGGCGGCGGCGCTCGAGTCCGCCCAGTCCGAGGCGCTCAAGGGCTTCGGCCGGGCCGAGTGCTACGTCGAGCGCTACCTGACCTGGCCCCGGCACGTCGAGATGCAGGTCTTCGCCGACACCCTTGGCAACGCCGTTTGGGTGGGCGAGCGCGACTGCTCCGCCCAGCGGCGTCACCAGAAGCTCATCGAGGAGAGCCCCGCGCCGCTCTTCCCCGACGACGTCCGCCAGGCAATGGGCGAGGCGGCCGTGAAGGTCACGAAGGCTTGCGGCTACGTCAACGCCGGCACGGTCGAGTTCCTGTACCAGGACGGCGAGTTCTACTTCCTCGAGATGAACACCCGCCTACAGGTCGAGCACCCTGTGACCGAGCTGATCACCGGCCTCGACCTCGTCGCCGAGCAGATCCGGGTGGCGTCCGGCGAGCCGCTGTCGTTCACCCAGGAGGACATCGAGCGCCGCGGCCACGCCATCGAGGTGCGCATCAACGCCGAGGACCCGGCCGCCGGCCGTTTCCTCCCCGCGCCGGGCACGATCACCACGCTGCGGGTGCCCCAGGGCATCGGGGTGCGCTGGGACGGCGGCTACGAGGCCGGCGACACCGTCAGCCAGTACTACGACAACCTCGTCGGCAAGCTGATCATCTGGGGACAGAACCGCGACGCGGCGATCGCCCGCACCATCCGGGCGCTCGACGAGTTCGAGGTCACCGGCATCGCCACGACGATTCCCGCCGACCTGGCGATCCTGCGCCACCCCGAGTTCGTGGCCGCCCAGCACTCGACGAAGTGGGTGGAGGACCGGCTCGACCTGTCCTCCACGGCCGCCGGACGGGCCGGTGCGTCCGGTGTGTCCGCGCATGCCCCGTCGGCCAACGGGGCCGGCGAGGGCGAGGAACCCGAGGCCAAGGTGCGGCGCGACGTCGACGTGGAGGTCAACGGGCGCCGCTACTCCGTGTCGGTGTGGGTCCCTGAGTCGCAGGTGCTCGCCGCGGCGGCCGGCGCCGCCGGCGGGAAGGTCGCCACGAGGCGCCGCCGCCCGGGCGCCGGGTCCACGGCCGGTGCCGGGTCGGGCGACGTGACCGTGCCCATGCAGGGCACGATCGTCAAGGTGCTGGTCGCCGCGGGCGACAGCGTCGACGTGGGCCAGACCGTGTGCGTGCTCGAGGCGATGAAGATGGAGAACAACATCACCGCCGAGAAGGCCGGCACCATCAAGGAGCTCAAGGTCGTCGCGGGCCAGTCTGTCGGCTCCGGCGACGTCGTCGCCACCATCGAGTAGCCCGCCCACTCGCCGTCCGCGCTCGCTCGCCACCGCCCCCGTCTCTACAACGCCCCCCGTCTCCACCCGTTCTGGCAGGGCTCGCTTCGCCTCTCACGAACCAGCGCTGCCAGAACCGACGGGTGTTGCCCGCCCGGCTGAACGCTGGCAGGCTCGCCAGAACTTCCCCTTGCGTCGCTCGCTCACAGCAAGGGGAGCACCGTGTCCCGACCCTGGGAACGCGCCGCGGCTCACGCTGCAGGCCACCATGGCGTCCTGTCCACCGGGGCGCTCGCCGGACTCGGCATCGCGCCCGCCACCGCGCACGCTTGGATCCAGTCGGGGCGGCTCGACCGGGCCGCGCCCGAGGCCTACATCGTCGAAGGTTCACCACCGACGTGGCGCCAGCGGGTGGCCGTAGCGACCGCCTCCGGTCACGCGTGGGCCTCGCACCGCACCGCCGCCGCGCTGCACGGGCTCGACGGCTTCGACCCCGGCCCGGTGGAGGTCTTGGCGCCCCACGGGCGGGGTCGGGCGCCGGCCGGCTGGACCGTCCACGAGACCCGTCACCTGCGGGCCGTCGACATCGGCCAACGCGACGGCGTGCCGTGCACCACGGTGGTCCGCACGGTCCTCGACCTACCGGCCGTCGCCCACCCGTTCCGCGCCGGCCAGGCGCTCGACCACGCCTGCCGGATCGAACCCGGTGCGCTCGACCTGATCGTCCAGCGCTTCGTCGAGCTGGCCCGGCGCGGGCGCCCCGGCACGGCGCTGATGCGAGCGCTGCTGGCCGAGCGGCTCGGGACCGACCGGTTCACGCAGAGCGGGTTCGAGGCCGTCACGCTGCGGCTCGTGCGGTCGGTCGGCCTGCCCGAACCGGTGACGCAGCACCTCGTGCGGGACGGGTCGTTTCGGGTGCACCTCGACCTGGCGTGGCCGCCGATTCGGCTGGGGCTCGAGTGCGACAGTCTCGCGTTCCACTCGGGCAAGCGGGCGCATGAGTGGGACCGCCAGCGCCGACGCCACCTCGCCCGCCTCGGCTGGGAGATCCTCGAGGTGACCTACGACGACGTCACCAAGCGCCCCGGCCGGACCGGGGCCGAGCTCCGTGAGCTGCACGCTCTTCGCACCGCGACGATCCAGGCGGTGAGCGCCACCGGACCGGTTGCTTCCAGCGCCGCCGGGAGTCGATGAGGTCGTCCAACGGGACCTGCCCGCCCCCCGTCGACGAATGGCGGCGAGGCCGTCCCGGGATGTGCCCGCCGCCCGTCGAAGAAGCATCGGTGAGGTCGTCCCGACGCGGCCGTACCCGCCGCCCGTCGACGGAGTGGCGGCGCAGCACCGGCCACCACGGCCGGGTCAGCGCGTGTGGGGGTCGGTGAGCACGACGTAGGCCCCGGCGGCCAGCGCCCCGGCGACCGGCCACGCCGGCCATGGAGCCTCCAGGAGGGGCGGAGCAGACACCACCGTCGCGACGACGGCGCTGGCCGCCAGGGCGAGGTCGACCGCCACGTGGGCCGGGCGGGCCGGCGTGTCGGCCTCGCCGAAGCAGCCGCAGCTGCCGACCGGCGCGCCGCTGCGCGCGGCCGCGGCCACGAAGGCAGCGAAGCCCACGTAGCTTGCGGCCACGAGCGCCCCCACGACCGCTCCGGCGGCCACCACGCCCGCGGCCCCGAGCACCGCCTCGGCGCCGGCCCCCGCCCGGACCAGCGGCTCGGGAACCGGCCGGCCGAGGGCGCGGAGGGCACCGGCCGTGCGCAGTGGGTCGGCGACCTTGGCCGCTCCTGCCACGAGCAGCAGGAGAGACGCGGCCCCGAGGAGGGCGGCGGCGAGCGTGTCCACGGCGTGTCGGGCGGCTTCTGGCAGCGCTAGATCGCGAGGGGCGAAGCGATCGCTGCCAGAACGGCGGGGGTCACTCGGCGGCCTCGGCGAGGGCCTCGGACAGCGACGGGTGCACCATGAGGCTCTCGTAGATGTCGTTGACCCGCAGGCCGTTCGTGACGGCCACCGCGATGACCGAGATCAGCTCGGCGGCCTGGCTGCCCACGATGGACCCGCCGAGCACGACGCCGGTCGCCGGGTCGGACAGGATCTTCACGAAGCCCCTCGGCTCGTTGTTGATCAGTGCCCGGGCCGACGCCGAGAACGGCACCTTCGTGACCCGCAGCTTGCGCCCCTCGGCGAACGCGTCGGCCTCGGCGAGGCCCACGTCCGCGATCTCGGGCTCGGTGAAGATGGCGGAGGCCGCCTTGTCGTAGTCGAGGTGGCGGTGCTCCCGGGCGTGCAGGCCCATGAGGTGCTCGGCGATCTTGCGGCCCTGCATCGACGCGACGGACGACAGCGGCAGCTTCCCGGACAGGTCGCCCGCCGCGTAAATGTGGCCCACGCTGCTCAGGCAGTTGTGGTTGATCGGGACGTAGCCGCCGGCGTCGACCTCGACCCCGGCGGCGTCGAGCCCGAGGCCCTCGCTGTTGGGGACCGACCCGATGGCCAGCAGGGCGTGGCTGCCCCGGGCCACCCGCCCGTCGTCGCAGCGCACGGCGACCCCGCCGTCGTCGGTAAGGTCGATTCCCTCGGCCCGGGCGCCCTTGAACAGGCGCACGCCCCGGCGGAGCAGCTCGTCCTCGAGTGCGGCGGCCACCTCGGCGTCCTTCTGGGGGAGCACCTGCTGGCGGCTGACGATCAGCGTGACCTTGCTGCCGAGCGACGAGAACATGTGGACGAACTCGACGCCGGTCACGCCGGAGCCGATCACCACAAGGTGCTCGGGCAGCTCGGGCGGCGGGTATGCGTGGCGGGTCGTGAGGACGCGCTCGCCGTCGACGTCGGCCCAGTCGGGGATGCGCGGCCGGCTGCCCGTCGACAGCACGATCACGTCGGCCTCCAGCTCGGTGACGCCCTCGGCCGTGTCCACCACGATCTCGTGCGGGCCCTTGAGCCGGCCCGTGCCCTCGATCAGGCGCACGCCCTGGCTGCGCAGCAGCTGCACGACGTTGGACTCGAGCCGATTCTCGATCGACCCGATGCGCTGCCGCAACCGCTCGAGGTCGAGCTGGGCGGAGGTGCCGGCCAGGCCCATCCCGCCGCTCTGGGCGACCATGCCCATGGCGCCGGCGGTGGCGATCATCGCCTTGGACGGGATGCAGTCGCGCAGATGGGCGGCGCCGCCCACGATCTCGCGCTCGATCATCGTGACCTCGGCGCCGAGGCGGGCGGCGGTCGTGGCGGCCGTGTTCCCGGCGGGGCCGCCGCCGATGATGGCCAGGCGAAGGGGCACCCGATCAGGCTACCGGCCCCCTGCGACGCTCCCGGAGGACCGTGGCGGGCGTCACGAGCCGTCCGCTCGTGCCCCTTGGCGCCCTGCGGGCGGGACCGGCTCGATGATGCGAGCGGGCCGCGTCCACCCCACCCGGGCCCAGCGCCGGCCGGTCGGGAGCGACCGGGCAAGCCGTGCGAGCTCGGCGCCGGCGTGCGGCGAGCCAACCGGCACGTCGTGCGAGCCCCGGCGGCGCCGGTCCGCTGCCGGGTACAGAGCCCGGCCGCGGCCCGGGCCGGGTCAGGCCGAGGGCCGGTCGGGCGGGCCGGGGCCGGGTCAGGAGCCGGGCGAGGTCCGGGTCAGCGCGCCGCCCGGGGCAGGCAGGTCCGGGCCCCTAGCCGGGTCGGGTCAGGCGGCGGCGGGGTGGGTCGCCGTGCCAGGACGGGTGGCCGAGCGGGGCCGGCGGCAGGCCCGCGCCACGGCGACCAGGGTTGCGAGCAGCACGAGCGGCACGGCCGCGAGGATCGCGGCGTTGACCTCGTACGGCCACGGCGACCAGGCCTCGACGGCCTGCAGCCGCTCGACCAGCGAGGCGTCCTTCGCCCCCCAGTAGTACCGGAGGATCGTGAGCACGGCGACGGCCTGCGTGCCGACCACCACGGCAAGGGCCACGAGCGGGGTGAAGCGACGCAGCACGCGCGTCCAGCCGAAGGCGACGACCACGGCCACGCCCGCGACGCCGCCGAACAGGTAGCGGCCCTGCACCATCGGCGAGAACCCGGCGTTGCGGTAGAGACGGAAGCTGTTGCCGGCCGCGAAGAAGTGCAGCAGCAGGAACGGCGCCAGCAGGAGGACGAGGGTCACCTTGTCGATGCGGCGGCCCGGGCGGTCGCGACGGACGCGGTCGCCACCGCGCCGGCGACCGGGCCGTCGACGGGGCGTGGTCCCGCCCGCGGGCAAGGCGACCGCCGCCGTCCCGTCGCCGTAGGGCTGGTCGTGGTCGTTCGGCCCGGCGACCCGGTCGGCGGCGATGGCCGCGGCCGTCCGCCGGCCCTCGATCCCACCGGGCACGCCGGCCTTGCCGGCGGCGCCGGGCGCGCCGGCCGTGCCGGAGGCGCCGACCTGCGGATGTCCGCCCTGGAGGGCGCCCCCGGGAGCGCCGGCGGCACCGGCCGCCACGACCGGGCGCCCCCGCGGTCGCGGCATCGCCAGCAGCAGGCCGAGCGCCGCCACGGCCGTGCCGCCGACGATGATGACGGCCGGCACGTGGGTGTCGATCCACCCGAAGTCGCCCCAGAACCGCCGCGCCAGCTTCGGCACCCAGTTGGCGGCCCAGTCGCCGAAGTCGGGGGTGAAGCCGTCGGGCGGATCGCTGAGCCGGGTCTCGTACTCGATGGACGGCGAGATGTCCCCGTGGTTCACCAGGTTGGCCACCCACCACCAGCCGCCGCACAGCAGCGTCGCCCCGCTGAACACGGCGAGCTGGGCGCTCAGGCGGGGGGACCCGAGCGATCGGCGCCGTCCGACGAGGATGCCCAGCACCACCCACGGCACGATCGCGAAGGCCAGCGCCTTCGTGAACAGCGCCAGGCCGGTGACCGCGCCGGCCACCGCCACGGTTCGCAGGCCCACCCGCCCGTGGCCGAGGCACACCACCACGCCGGTGAGCACGGCCAGCAACAGGGCGAGCACCCCGTCGTTGTTCACCAGGGCCGAGATGTGGGTGAGCTGGGGCACGGCCAGGGGCAGGGTCGCCGCTGTCAGCGCGGCCGACGGTCCCGCCCCCGCCACCCGGGCGACCCACCAGGCCACGAGGGGCAGCGGCGCCATGAACAGCAGCGACACCACCCGCAGCACACCGACCTCGCGGTCGTAGGCCCCGAGCCCGCCGCCGGGGTTGAGGAGGTCCACGCCCTCGCTCACCACGGCGAGCGCCAGGTAGTAGCCCGGCGGGTGGTCGGTGATGTGGTTGCGGACGCCGGGACGGTTGAGGATGCGCAGGTCGGCGGCCAGACCCTCGTCCTCGAGGGCCGCGAGCGACGGCCGGTCGGCGCGGGGGACGGCCTCGGCGGCGGTCAGGTGGCGCGACCGGCGCTCGAAGTGCCCGAAGGCGAGGGCACCACGGATGCCGGGCGTCACCACGCGGTCGTCGTAGGCCGGGTAGGTCCGGTCATCGCGCAGGGCGAGGACGGCATCGACGTGGTTCGGCTCATCGGGGCCCCGCCAGGCCGGCGCCAGCACGCTGTAGCCCACGAGCAGCGCCAGGTGCAGCACGCAGATCCACCACACGGCGGCGGGCACGCCCGGCTGGTCGCGCCAGGGGCCGGCGGCCCGGGCCGGCACCGCGGTCGGGACGTCTCCGCCGGGATCACGGGCGACGGGCGCCCGGGGCCCGGTCGCCGGGGCCGAGGCGTCGGGGGCCGACACCGGGGGCGACGAGGTCGGGGCCACCGTCCCGACGAGGGCGGGCGCGGTGGACGCCGGGACTGTGGCCGCCGCGGCGTGGGCATGGGTCCGCCCGTCCCGCCGGTGGGGCGGGGCCCCCGTCGGGGGGACGCGCTGCCGGCCCGTCCAGAGGCCCTCGCCCGCTGTCACGCCGCGCTCCGCCGCCGCGGGTCGGGGGGTCGGGTGGGGGTCGAGGCGCAACCGGGGGCTGCGTGGGGAACGTCGGGGGCCACGGGGAGCGTGGGATCACGCGAAGGGGTCACGGATGGCGTCCGCACCATCGTCGGCCCCGTGGCCTGCCGTCGATAGGTGCTCGTCGGCCGTGCGCCCGTCAGAGGACCGACCGTTCGGGCCCGCCGTCGTGGGACCCGTTGGCCGCCGGCGTGGCCCCGGACGCCGCGTCCGGCTCGGCGGACGGTGACGGGGCGAACGGTGACGGCGCGGACGGTGACGGGGCGGGCGACAACGACGGGGCGTGGGGTAACGGGGCGGCCGAGGACGAAGCCGACGCACCGTCCGAGCCACGGGTCCCGGCCGTGCCGGACGAGGCCGACGCACCGTCCGAGCCACGGGTCCCGGCCGTGCCGGACGAGGCCGACGCACCGTCGCCGTCGGAGCCGGACGCGGAACCGTCGGTGCCGTCGGAGCCGGGCGTGGAGGACGTTGCGGGCGAGCGCAACGGCGAGTCGGCCCCGAGCGACGACGGGGCACCCGCCGTCCGCTCCTCGACCAACTGCCGCACCCGCTCGCCCGTGGCCGAGTACTTCACGATGCATTGCACCGCCCGCACGCCGTCGCGCCAGCCGATCTTCTTGCCCTCGTCGTAGGTGCGGCCGTTGTAGCTGATGCCCAGCTCGTAGACCCGCCAGTGGGCCCGGGCAACCTTGGCGGTCACCTCGGGCTCGAACCCGAAGCGGTCCTCCTCGATGGCGATCGACTGGATGACCTCGCGGCGGAAGACCTTGTAGCAGGTCTCCATGTCGGTGAGGTTCAGGTTCGTGAACATGTTCGAGAGCATGGTCAGGAACCGGTTGCCGACCGAGTGCCAGAAGTAGAGCACCCGGTGCGGCTGGCTGTTGTGGAACCGCGAGCCGTAGACCACGTCGGCCAGGTCGTTGAGCAGCGGCTTGACCAGGGGCCCGTACTCGGCCGGGTCGTACTCGAGGTCGGCGTCCTGCACGATGACGTAGTCGGCCCGGGCCTCGGCGAAGCCGCGCCGCAGCGCTGCGCCCTTGCCCTGGTTGTGCGGCTGCAGGAACACGCGCACCCGCTCGTGGGTCAATCCCGCCAGGATCTCGCGGGTGCCGTCGGTCGACCCGTCGTCGACGATGACCACCTCGGCGGTCCACGGCGAGCCGAGGACCTGGTCGACGACGGTCTCCACGGTCGCCCGCTCGTTGAAGCAGGGGATCACAACCGAGAGGCAGGGCTTGGGGTCGGCCACGCGCGTCAACCTTCCTGGCCGGGGGCTCGATCGGCGGATGTTAGGCGCGTGACCACGCCTGTGCGACCGGTGGGCTGGGTGCACGCGACACGCGTTCCGTAGGCTTCGATCGTGACCGACACCCCGATGGACGCACGAGGGTCGGATCCGCGCCCCACGCTCGACGACTGGCGCGACCTGGCCGCCAAGGACCTCAAGGGACGCGATCCCGACAGCCTGACCTGGCACACCCCCGAGGGCATCGACGTCAAGCCGCTCTACACGGCCGACGACCTGCCCGACGACGACAGCGTCGGGTCGCTGCCGGGCTTTCCGCCGTTCACACGCGGCGTGCGGGCGACGATGTACGCGAACCGGCCCTGGACGATCCGCCAGTACGCCGGGTTCTCGACGGCCGAGGAGTCGAACGCCTTCTACCGGCGCAACCTCGCGGCCGGTCAGATGGGCCTGTCGGTGGCCTTCGACCTGGCCACGCACCGGGGCTACGACAGCGACCACCCGCGCGTCGAGGGCGACGTCGGCAAGGCGGGCGTGGCGATCGACTCGGTCGAGGACATGAAGATCCTCTTCGACCGGATCCCCCTCGACAAGATGTCGGTGTCGATGACGATGAACGGGGCCGTGCTCCCGGTGCTCGCGTGCTTCGTCGTGGCCGGCGAGGAGCAGGGCGTCGGGCAGCACCAGCTCAGCGGGACGATCCAGAACGACGTCCT
>Ga0126307_10000042_pt1 | contig 67259 bp, 77 predicted proteins | sample Plot28_FD_89955 | JGI IMG/M metagenome (GOLD analysis project Ga0126307, IMG submission 89955) | Serpentine soil microbial communities from UC McLaughlin Reserve, CA, USA - Plot28 | ecosystem: Environmental > Terrestrial > Soil > Grasslands | place: USA: UC McLaughlin Reserve, Lake County... | reverse complement strand
GCGTCGAGGTCCTGATCGCCGGCGGCGGAGTCGCGGCGCTCGAAGCGGCGCTCACGCTCCACACCCTGGCAGCCGATCGTGTCTCCGTCGAGCTCATCGCTCCCGAGACGGACTTTGTATATCGGCCGCTCGCGGTCGCCGAGCCGTTCCGCGTCGGCGAGGTTCGGAGCTTCCCGCGCCGGCGGTTGACGGAGGCGACCGGTGCGACGCTGCATCAGGCCTCGTCAGCGCGGTGGACCCCGATCTGCACGTGGTGACCACGGTGGGCGGAGGGCAGCACGAGTACGACCTGTTGCTGCTGGCCCTCGGCGCCCGGACGATCGAGGCCGTACCCGGCACGCTCACCTTCACCGGTCCCAAGGAGGGACCTGCGCTCGCCCGCATCCTCAAAGAGGCCGTCAACGGCGAGATAACGAGCATCGCCTTCGCGGTTCCGCCTGGAGCGAGCTGGCCGATGCCGCTGTACGAGCTCGCGCTGCTGACACGCGCGTACCTGGTCGACCGGGGTACTACCGGCGTGGAAATCACCCTCGTCACCCCCGAGGCGAGCCCGCTGGAGATCTTCGGGGCAACCGTCGGTGAGGTCGTGGCAGAGCTGCTCGAAGCACGCGGCATCGATCTCCGGCTGGCGACGACGCCGGTCACCTTCCTTGGCGGAAGCCTCGAGGTGGAGCCCCCCGGCGGGATCGAGGCGGATCGGGTCGTCGCGTTGCCCTGGCTCGAAGGCCCGCCGCTGCGCGGCGTTCACCAGGATATGCACGGGTTCGTCGAGGTGGACGAGCACGGAGCCGTCTCTGCTGAGGACGACCTCTATGCGGCCGGGGATCTCACCTCGTTCCCGGTCAAGCAGGGTGGTATCGCGGCGCAGCAGGCCGACGCGGCCGCGGAGGCGATGGCGGCTCAGGCGGGCGCTCCGATCGAGGCGGCGCCGTTCCGGCCAATCCTGCGCGGCCTGCTCCTGACCGGAATCGAGCCCCGTTTCCTGCGTGGCGACCCGGAGGTCGGCTCGATCGTCGACACCGAGCCGCTCTGGTGGCCACCAGCGAAGATCGTCGGTCGGCACCTCGCTCCGTTCCTGGCCCAGCACCTCGGTCTATCCGAGTCGCTCTCGGAGAAGCGCGGCGCGGTTCCGATCGAGGTCGAGCTGGATCCAGCGAAGCGCGGGGCCTGGTCGCCCCTGTAGCTCAGGCGGCCCTGCGCGCGGCCGGGCGCGGCAGGTAGCGCTCGATCAGCGCGTGCCCGAGCTCCCACTGCGCGCGGGCGATCTGGAGTCGGTTTCGCTCGAGTGAAGCGGCGCTAGCACCCCGGATCCGCAGCTCCTGGCGCTCGACGACGAGCTGCGCGACCCGTAGGGTCAGCGCTTCCACGGTCGAGCGGCTCCGGCTTCGCCGAAAGCGCGCAGGACGGAGGTGCCGCAAAGGCATGCCGCGTGCCACGTACGCACTATCGGACGGAAGACGGAGATTGTAAATCCCCCTCATGGGGCGGCAGGCTACGCAGGCCGTCGGCTAGCATCGCGCGGCCATGCGAGTCGAGGTAAAGGGGGTATCGCCGGAGCAGGCGGAAGCCGATGTCCTTGCTGTTCCGTTTGCCGGCGGGAATGGCCTGACCGGCGCCGCAGCCACGCTCGACTCGAGCCTGGACGGGCTCCTCGCGAGCCTCGCCGCTGACGGAGAACTGCGCCATGAGCTCGGGCACACGAGCCTCGTTCACGTCGACGGGAAGCTGGATTCACCGCGCGTCGCCGCCGTCGGGATCGGCAAGCCCGGGAACCTCAACACCGATACGCTGCGCACCGCCGCCGCCGCCGTCGCGCGTCGGTCAGGCGAATTCGCTGCGAGCATCGCCTGGGTAATCGACGACTCGCTGTCGCTCTCGGCTACCGAGCAGGCCCGGGCGCTCGTCGAGGGCACGCTCCTCGGCTCCTATGACCCGGCGCGCTGGAAGCACGACGACGAGAACCGCTCGAAGCTCGAGATACTCGTCCTCTGCGGCGAGTCCGACGGCCTGGCAGAAGCCGCCGAGCGCGCGCTGCAGATCGCCGAGTGGACGAATCGCGCCCGCGACCTCGTCAACAGCCCCGCCAACGAGGCGACCCCTGAGCACCTTGCCGCGCGGGCCGCCGAGATCGCTTCCTCGTCCGAGCACCTCGAAGCGGATGCGCTGGGCCCCGACGAGATCGACGAGCATGGCATGGGCGCGTTCGCCGCCGTCGCACAGGCGAGCCAGAACCCGCCACGCCTGATCGTGATGCGGTACGACCCTCCGAGCCCAACCGATCCGGAGCTCGTGCTCGGCCTGGTCGGCAAGGCGATCACGTTCGACACGGGCGGCATCTCGCTCAAACCGTCGCTGCACATGGAGGACATGAAGGGCGACATGGCCGGCGGCGCGGCGGTGATCGAAGCGACCGGCGCGATCGCCGACCTCGGCCTGCCGATCCGCGTCCTGACGGTTGCGGCCGCCTGCGAGAACATGCCCGGCGGCCACGCCTACCGGCCCGGCGACATCCTCACCGCCGCGAACGGTAAGACGATCGAGGTGACCAACACCGACGCCGAGGGGCGGCTCGTGCTCGCCGATGCACTCTGGTACGCGCGCGAGCAGGGCGCCACGCACATCCTCGACCTCGCCACCCTGACCGGCGCAATGGAGGTCGCGCTCGGTGACCTCTACGCCGGAATCTTCGGCAACGAGGACGACTGGCGCGACCAGGTCGTCGCGGCCGGCGAGGCCAGCGGCGACCACGCCTGGCCCTTTCCAATGCACCCACGCTACCGGCGCTACGTGGACTCGGCGTTCGCCGACCTGAAGAACTCCTCCGACCTCCGGCAGGCGGGCGCGGTGCTCGCCGCGGAATTCCTGCAGGAGTTCGCAGGCGAGGGCCCCTGGGCGCACGCCGACATCGCCGGCCCAGCCTTCTTCGAGCGCTCCCGCGGCGACTACCTCACCCAACGCGGCGGCACCGGCTACGGCGTCCGGCTGATCGTCGAGCTCGCCACCCGTCTGTCCGAGTGAACTTCGACCTCTCGCCCGAGCACGAGCTCGTTCGCTCAACCGTCCACGACTTCGCGGAGCAGCGGGTCGCGCCGGTTGCCGAGGAGCTCGACCGCGAGCACCGCTTCCCCTATGAGCTCGTCGAGGAGCTGGCCGCGCTCGGGCTCATGGGCATGCCGTTCCCCGAGGAGTACGGCGGCGCCGGGGCGGACACGCTCTCCTACGCAATCGCCGTCGAGGAGCTCACGCGGATCGACTCGTCGGTGGCGATCACAATGGCCGCACACACCTCGCTCGGGACGATGCCGATCTTCCTCTACGGCACCGAGGAGCAGAAGCAGCAATGGCTACCAGAGCTCACCTCCGGTAAGAAGCTGGCCGCGTTCGGGCTGACCGAGCCGGGCGCCGGTTCCGACGCCGCGAACGCGCGCACCACCGCCGAGCTGCGCGACGGGCAGTGGGTGATCAACGGCTCGAAGATCTTCATCACCAACGCCGGCACCGACATCACCTCGTGCGTGACGATCACCGCGCGCACCGGCGAGGAGGAGATCTCGAACCTGATCGTCCCGAACGGCGCTCCGGGCTACGAGATCTCGCCGCCGATGCAGAAGCTCGGCTGGCGCGCCTCGGACACGCGGGAGCTCTCGTTCGAGGACGTCGCGGTTCCCGAGGAGAACCTGCTCGGCGAGCGCGGCAAGGGCTTCCGGCAGTTCCTGGAGATCCTCGACGGCGGGCGAATCTCGGTGGCGGCGATGGGCGTCGGCCTCGCGCAAGGCGCCTACGACCTGGCCGTCGCCTACGCCAAGGAGCGCGAGCAGTTCGGCCGGCCGATCGTGCGCTTCCAGGCGGTGCAGTTCGCCCTGGCCGACATGGCCGTCGAGATCGAAGCCGGCCGCGCCCTGACCTACAAGGCCGCTTGGCTCAAGGACCAGGACCGCGAGTTCGCCAAGGAGGCTGCGATGGCGAAGCTCTACACCGGCGAGCTCTCCCACCGCGCGGCGAACGCGTCGCTGCAGATCCACGGCGGCTACGGCTTCATGGAGGAATCGCCGATCTCGCGCCTCTACCGCGACCAGAAGATCCTGGAGATCGGCGAGGGCACGAACGAGGTTCAGCGGATGGTCATCGCTCGCCACCTCGGCCTCTGAACGCCCGCGCAGGGACGAAGACCACCAGCAGCCCTAGCAGGACGACCGCGCCGATGATCGCCCGGTCGCGCCAGGCGGTGCTCCCGCTCGAGAACTTCGGCAGAACCGTCCCGTGCTCCGCCGCGAGCGCGCGCACTGCTTGCGTGGTCGACTCGGTCAGAGCGGTCGGCGTCTTGCCCGGCCGGCGCTTCTTCAGCACGCGCAACTCCTGTGCCACCGGCTCCTTGCCGCGGTAGACGCCGAACCCGGCCGGCATCGCCACGAGCAGCCGGTCCGAGTAGGCGAAAGCAAGTTCGCTGCCGAGGAACTTCGCGTACGCCTGTGGGTGACGCCAGAGGCTGACGGCGGTGCCGAGGTCGCCGGTGAACGCGATCACGGCGACGCGGATTGTGTAGCCCTGCTTGTTGGCCTCAGCGACCGTCTTCGTCAGCTCCTCCGAGGCGGACTTGGAGATCGGCGCCTCGAAGGGGACGAAAACCTGCTGCGCGATGAGCACGTCGCTGGCGGGGTCGCCGTTCGCCCGCGCGGCGGGGACGCTTGAGAGAGCGAGCGCCAGTGCCGCGAGTACGGCGCCACCTCTCACCGACGCTCCAGCGCCTGCTGCGATTCCTCCTCCTCGGAGAGCAGCCGCAGCAGGAAGTAGGACATCGCGACGAAGAAGACCGCCATCTGCTCGGCGTTCATCAGGATCCCGCCCAGGTTCTGGTCCTTCTGCGGCGACAGGCCCCAGAGGCGCGGCGCCGCCTCGTAGAAGCCGTAGAAGGCGCGCCCCGAGAAGATCAGCGCCAGCGAGAGGAAGGCCGAGCCGGCGTAGGCCGCGCCCAGATAGACCAGCCGCACCGCGGTCGAGAGCCGGTTGGGCTCGTTCGAGAATACCGGCCACCAGAACACCAGCCCCGCGAAGATCAAGGCCCCGTGCTCGACATTCAGGAGCAGCGGGTGGCGCAGGGCGTAGTCGTAGAAGGCCGGCAGGTGCACGCCGTACCAGACGGCGAGCCAGAGGGGCAGCGCGACGCGCGGGCGCGTGAGGAAGGCGAGTGTCCTGCCGCCCTGTGCCGCAAGGGCAGCGCGCATCGCCGGCGTCAGGCCGAGCACGAGCAGCGGCGGCGCCCAGTCGGCGATCATCACGTTCTGGAGCAGGTGGACGAGGAGCAGGTAGTGCACGGCGATGGTCTCGAGCGGCGAGTTGAGCGAGGTGGCGATCAGCAAGGCCCCGAGCACGAACAGCGCGGCGCGTCCCCGGCTCGGCCGCTCGACGGTCTTGGCGAGGCGCACGTAGCCGTACACCGCCGCGAAGGCGAGCGCGAGGAAGAGCGGCTCGAAGCTGAAGGAGGTCGCCGAGGGGGCGCTCACCGCGAGCCGTGCGGGAGCGCCGACCCGCCGAGCCGGCCACGGCGCTCCTTCAGATAGGGCCGGAGTAGGAGCGCCACGCAGATCCCGAGCGCCAGCAGCTGCTCGACCATCATCACCACGCCGGCCAGCCGCTGATCGGTCAGGGGCGAGAGCCCGAAAAGGCGGTCCGGCTGCTCGGCGTAGCGCAGGTAGGCCGCGCTCGAGCTGAAGAGCAGCACGTCCACGAGCGGCTGGGCCAAAGCGAGCATCGCAAGCGCGAAGAAGACGCGCTGCGGCCGGCGCAGGCGTCCGTGCCGCGCCGGGTCGACGAGCTGCGTCCAGACGAGCGTGCCGGCAACGACGAAGCTCAGGTGCTCGAGGTTGTGCGCCCATGGGTGCGCAAGCGCATAGTCGTAGGCGGACGGGAGATGCCAGACGTAGAAAGCGACCGTCCAGAGGCTGAGGCTGACGAGAGGTCTGAGCAGCAGGCCCAGGAATCCGCGCAAAGGAGGGAATGCCGCGAGCGGCCGCAGTACCGTCGGCGGAAGCAGGAAGAAGAGCAGCGGCCCGCGCACAGCCACGATCAGCAAGGCCGGTGCCGCGTCGCCGACGAGGACGTGCTGAACCATGTGCCCGGAAAGGAGCAGCTCCTCGCCGGCCTCGTCGAGCGGAGAGACGAGCGGAAGCACGACCAGGGCGAGGCCCGCGGCAAACAGAAGCGGACGTGTCCACGGAGCATGATCGGGGCGACGGCGCCGGAGCCGGACGAACCCTTGCGCGAAGAGGACGAGCAGGAGCGCCGCGGTTCCCAGGACGAGCGGAGGCGCCTCCCAGGCGTGAGCGAGCGGCGAGTTCGACACCGCCGGTCAGGTTAACGGAGGCGTGATTGCGAGCCTGCCGGATAGGCTCTGGGCGTGAGCCAGCACACGCATGCAGAGGCCGCTCACGAGCACAGCCACGGCCCTCACGACCAGGATCACGAAGGCCACCAAGGCCATTCGCACGGGCTCGTCGACCGCTCGATCGTCCGATCGCGGGCCGGAGTCAAGGCTGTTTCGATCAGCCTGGGCGTGCTGATCGTCGCGTCCGCGATCCAGGTTGCGATCTTCGTCTTGACCGACTCCGTCGCGCTGCTCGCCGACCTGATTCACAACTTCGGCGACGCGTCGACTGCCATCCCGCTCGGCATCGCCTTTTACCTGCGCAGCTTCCGCGGGGAGAAGATCGCCGGGCTGTTCGTAGTCGCAACGATCTTCGTCAGCGCCTGCGTCGCGCTCTACGCGACGGTCCAGCGGTTCATCGACCCGAAAGACCTTTCCCACCTGTGGACGCTGGCAGCTGCGGGGATCGTCGGCTTCGTCGGGAACGAGATCGCGGCGTACATCAGATACCGGGCCGGGAAGCGCCTGTCCAGCCCCGCGCTGATCGCGGACGGGAACCATGCGCGGGTCGACGGGTTCGTCTCGCTCGGGGTCGTCGCCAGCGCGATCGCCGTCGGTCTCGGAGCCCAGATCGCCGATCCGGTCATCGGCCTGCTGATCACGCTCGTGATCCTCAAGATCACGTGGGACTCCTGGCGAACCGTTTCGCGGACCGACCCGGGCAAGCTTGTCGACGACCACGAGCACTGAGTCAGTCCGGCTGCTCGCCCTCCTCGCGGCGCTGCTTGCGCTCACGGGCTGCTCATCCTCGTCCCGCCCGGCGACGCCGACGATCGGCTCCGCCCGCACGTACGAGCTCTCGGGCTTCCGACCCCTTCGCGTGGCCCGGCCCGGCCCGGCCCGACTGGCCTTCACGATCACCCAGCCCTCGGGAGCGCCGCTCACCGCCTACCGCGCGGGCGGCGGTCCTCACACCGGGGTCCACGTGATCGTCGTGCGTGACGACCTCGCCCTGATCATCCACCGACACCCGCCGGTGAGACCTGACGGACGAGTCGTCCAGCCAATCGACTTTCCGACCCCAGGGCGCTACCGGGTGCTCGTCGATGCCTTCCCCGCGATCGAGGGTGGCCCGAGGAACTTCCAGCTCCACACAGACGTGGGCGTGGCGGGCCGGTACCGGCCCCAGGCGTTGCCGCAGTTCGATCCGTTGGTGACCGCGAGGGGCTACCGGATCTCGCTCAAGGCGCCCCGTGTCTTACGAGCAATCGAGCCGGCCTTCCTCACCGTGGCGATCACCGCCCCCGACGGGCGGCCCGCTAGCTTCACGCCGTATTACGGCGCCCTCGCCCACGCGATCTTCTTCCGGGCCGGCTCGCTCGACTACTTCCACACGCACGTCTGCGGCCCCTCCACGCCGGGCTGCACCAGCGCCTTGGGCGGGGCCAGCGTCGTTGGGCGCCCGACGAGCCCCGGCAAGATCCGCGTCGGGCTTCTGCTGCCGGTGGCCGGCAGCTGGCGGCTGTTCCTCCAGTTCCAAACCGGTGGCCGCGTCCTGACAGCGCCGTTTACGCTTCGGGTGCGATGAGAACTCGCGCAGCGCGCCCCTTTGTCTGGCTCGGGGTCCTGACCCTGCTCGTGCTCGTTGCGCGCTCGCTCGCCTACGCCCTCTCCACGCCGACCGATCTCTCGGGTCGGCTCGAGGGCTCTGCTGGAGGGCCCCGGCTCGTCGTCGTCACGTTGACCTCGCTCGGGCTCGCCGTCGCGCTGTCGGGCGCGGTCGTCTGGATCGCAGCGCTCGGCGTACGCGAGCGGTGCCGGCTCCGGCCGGAAAGACGGTCACCTCGGCTGCAGCTGCGGCGCCTCGCGCTGCGGGGCCTCGCGCTCTGGGCCGGCAGCTCGCTCGCCTTCGCGCTGCTCGAGTCGTACCTGCACTGGCGGGCCGGAATCGGCTTCCACGGCCTCTTCTGCCTGCTCGGGCCCGTCCATCGGAACGTCGTTCCGCTGCTCGCCGCGCTCGCTCTCGTCGCCGCCTCGCTCGCCGAGGCGGGGCAGCACCTGCTCGCCTGGATGCGGGCGACCGTGCGAGAGCTTCTCCGCTCCCGGCTCGCCGCGACGAGACCCCTCGTGTTCGCTCCCTCCCCTCGCGTCATTCCGGCTCTCGCTCGGCTCGCCCAACGCCCGCGGCCGCGCGCTCCGCCGCTCCCGGCCTAGCCGGGTTCCGACGAAGCGAAAGGAGAGAGAGTGAAAAAGGCAGGATTCGCCGCGGCCTCCGCGCTGTGCGCACTTGCGATCGCCTCGAACGCTGCGGCGCATTCGTCCATCAGCCCGCCCGTGGCAAAGATCAAGACGCTGCAGCAGTTCACGCTGGAGCTGCAGGCGGAGAAGGACGACGCGGTCACGACCCGCGTGGAGGTCACCTTCCCGGACGGGTTCGACGTCGAGACCTTCGCGGCGACCCCGGGCTGGAGGCGAACCGAGGCCACGCAGGGGACAGGCGAGGAGGCACTGGTGCGCCGCGTCGTCTGGAACGGCCGCGAGGCCTCGCCCGACGCGGATCCGGTCTTCCGGTTCACCGGAACGCTTGCGGAGGCGAAGACCTACGGCGCGAAGGTGCGCCAAATCTACTCCGACGGCGAGGTGGAGGACTGGGCGGGGCCGGAGGGCTCCGAGAAGCCGGCCGCGCTCGTCGAAGGCGTGTCCTCGATCGGGGGCAACTCCGGCTCGACCCTGGCGATCGTCGCGCTCGTCGTGGGCGGCATCGGCGTCCTGCTCGGGATCCTCGGGCTGACAACCAAGGGGCGGCCGCTCGCATGAGGGGAGCCGCTTTGCTCGCGCTTGCGGCTACGGCGGGGCTCGCGCTGCCGGCCGCCGCCTGGGCGCATGCGGCGCTTCTTCGGACGACCCCGTCGGCCAGCGGCACGGTGAACACGCCGCCCGCACAGGTCAAGCAGACCTTCACCGAGCCGGTCGAGCCACGGTTCTCAATCGTCTCCGTCACGGATGCCGCGGGAAAGCAGGTGACCGCAGGCGCGCCGCAGCGCTTGCCGGGCCAGCCGGAGACGCTGGTAACGCCACTGCGGCGCGTGCCCGAGGGCTGGTATCTCGTCTTCTGGCGCGTGATCTCCGCAGACGGGCACCCGGTACGCGGCGCGTTTACGTTCGCGGTCGGGCCGAACCCCGGGCCGCCGCCGCAGTTCCGGGTGCCTTCGCTCAGCGAGACCGCGACGACCACGCGGCTGCTCGTCTCGCGCTGGGTGGTGTTCCTGGCGCTGCTGAGCGCCCTCGGCCTGTTCGTGCTGAGAGCGGTGATCGCCCGCCCCTTGGTGCGAGCCGTGCCCGGCTGCTCGCTGCGGCCGCTCTCGGTGGCCTTCGGGGCCGCGCTCGGGGTCGCACTGGTGGCGATTCCGGTCTACGTCGTCCTGGCCACGGCACAGTTCACTCTCCGCTCGGCGTTCGACCTCGGCGCGGTCGTGCCGCCCGCGAGGGCGTCCGGCTTCGGCCGCGACTTCCTGGATCTCGAGCTCGTGCTCGGGCTCTTCGGCCTCGCTGCGCTCGTCTCCCTCTACCTCGACCGGCCGGAACGGGAGCAGCGCTCGGTGGTCGAGGTCATTGCTCTTCCGGCTGCGCTACTGGCCGGAGGCGCGGCGCTGGTGCTGCCGGCGCTGGCCGGTCACGCCGGTCAAAAACCGCCGCGCGGACTCTCGCTCCCGCTCGACGTAGCGCATCTCGGCGCCGCCTCGATCTGGCTCGGCGGCCTGATCGGGCTCGTCGTCTTCTGGGTCTCGGTCGGAGCCGAAAATCGGATCGCTGTGCTCGCCCACGTCGTGCCGAGGTTCTCCGCGGTGGCGTTCTGCTCGGTGGTGGTGCTCGTCGGCACCGGGATCGGCTGCTCGTTCCTCGAGCTTCCGACCTTCGCGACCCTCTGGCAGACCTCCTACGGCAAGGCGCTGCTGGTGAAGATCGCGCTCCTGTTCGCGGCGCTGCTGCTCGCTGGGGTCAATCTCGCACGCACGAAGCCACGGCTCCAGGGGGCGGCCGGGATCCGACCGTCGCTCGGGCCGGGCGCGGCCGTCCTGCTCCGGCGACTGGTTCAGGGCGAGATCGTCTTCGTCGCAGCGGCGCTGTTCGCGGCGGCGGTGTTGACGAGCCTCGCGCCGCCTGCGAGCGCACTCGCCCGCGTGAAGGACATCACTGCCCGCGTCGGCCCCGGCCCGGTCTCGGAGGTGGTCGCAAAGGGCCCGTACCGGCTCCGGGTCGAGGTAGCGCCGAACCGCGCGGCGCTGCCGAACAGGTTCTCGCTGGCGATCAGCCGCGACGGACGGCCGGTGCGCGGGGCCCAGGTGGTGAGCCGCCTCGACATGCTCGACATGGAGATGGGCGAGCAGAGCTTCCGCTTCCCCGAGCGCAAGCCGGGAGTGTTCGTGAAGTCCACGCCCGCCCTGGTGATGGTCGGCCATTGGGCGCTCCAGTTCGAGGTTACCCCGCCCGGGGGCCGGCCGTTCGTCGTCACGTTCCTCGACAAGGCCTCCGGGTGAGCGTCCGCGTCCGCCTTCTGCTCGCGCTCGTCGCCCTCGCGGCGGCGGCCGTCGCTTGGTTCGTCGTGCTCGAGGCGATCCGCCGAACGGTTTAGCGCGGCGGCCGGATCGCGAGGGGCCGGTCGAACTCGACGTAGCGGTGGCGCATGAAATGCGCCGCGGCCGTCATGCGCAGGCGCAAAGTGCGGTAGGTGCGGCGCTCGATCCAGGCGGTGAACCAGGCCGGCGTGGTCGGGTTGGCGAAGGAGACCACCCAGACCGGCCGCGCGCCGAGCCGGGCGGTGCCCAGAACGTGAGCGTTCACTGCGACGTCACCCCAGCTCGGCTGCGGCACGCGGAGAGCAGGAATCTGCTCCGAGCGCCGCCACGGGGCACCCGGACGGTCGCGGTCCCAGCGCCGCTGCCCGATGATCACGGCTGCCGCGCCGCCACGGATCGCGTAGGTCACCGCGTTCGGCGCCTTGAGGCGCCAGGTGGTGAGCAGGCCGCCCTTCGGGCCCGAGCGGAGCGACTCGATGTACACGAGGCTGCGGAGACCGCTGAAGACACGCGCGGCTCGCGCGATGATCCCGGCTGCAGGCCGGGGCTCGCGTGGGACGACGAACTCGATCTCGCGGCCGGGCAAGGCGACGGCGACGCGACGCAGCGCACCTCGAGGCGCGGAGGCCGTGTAGCAGCCTGGCCCGCAAGGCCGAGCAGGAAGCGAGACGGCTCCCGCGCGAAACGAAACGGACAACCCCGAGGCCGGCTCTCCGCTCGAGGAGAGCACCGTCGCGATCAGCCGCGGCCGCGCTCCCTGCCCGACCGCCAGCGCGACCGCACGGGTACCGGCTTCCCGCGCCAGCACCAGCGCGCCGGGCGGCGGAGGCGGTATGGCTCTGGCCGGCTTGACTCGAGTCGTCTCGACCAGCGAGCCGTGGCCGGAATCGAGGCGCGTCAGTGCCACCGCGCCGACCGCGAGGCCGGCCACAAGCACTGCCCCTCCCGCGACCAGAGCGCGCTGCCGTTCCCTGCTCACTTGATGAAAGCTAGCTCGACGGCCGCATTGGCCGATTCGGCTCACCCGTGCGGTCGGCCTGCCCAAGTCGCCCCTGAGGCGTGAGAAGCCGGCGCTGACCAGGGCGCGTCGGTTGGTCAGGCGGCATCGCGTGCAGCCGCCAACTCTCGCGATTCAACATTGCCGAGAACCCGACGTTCGAGGAGCTGGAAGCGGACGAGCGACGCTTGATCGAGCTCGCGCGGCAAGATCCGGACGCTGCCGCTCGCGTCGCTGCGGAGGAGGACGGACAGTGGATCCGACAGATCGGTGAGCGACCTGAGACCCTTCTCGACGACTACGAGACTCCCGAAGGCGACCGTTGGTTCTTCGACCACCTGGACCGCCGGCGATCGTTTCTCGAAGCCGCGCGGGACAGCGTCCGCCAGGGACCCGAGGCATTCGCCTGGGAAGACATCGACGTCTTCCTGACGTGGGGGTTCCGCCTCGCCGACATCGGCATCGAGATCCACGTGTGGCACGGTGAGCAGGACACGATCGTCGAGCGGCGCCACATCGACTTCATCGTCAATACGCTGCCTAACGCTCGGCTCACTGTCTGGCCCGACTCGGGCCACCAAGGGGTTGTGCGCCACTGGGGCGAAATTCTCGAAGCGGTTACCGCCTCCTAGCTCTCGATGTGGTGCGCCCAGCTCATGAAAAATCGAGGGAGGGTCGCCAGGTAGCAGTGTCAGTCGCCGGCCGTCCGGCACTTGCGCGCCAGGACTGCACAGGCTCCGGCCACGAGCAGCGCGGCCATCCCGGCCATGATCGCCCAGTCGATCCACACGGCGTGCGAGAAGCTGTCGCCGTACTGCGCAAGCAACGGCGGTCCCAGGTTCGAGCCGCCTTCGCCGAAGAGGCGGTCGAGCTCCACGTCATGCGCGAGCCCCTCGAAAGCCCAGCGGGTCGGCATTGGATAACTGAGGATCTTGCCGACTGAAGGCATCAGTGGCACGGGCAGGATCGCCCCACCGAAGAGGACGGCGGGAAAGCAGAGCATCGGGAGCGCGAGCGTCGCCTGCGTGGGGTCGGTGACTGCGGCCGAGGCGAGGAGCCCGAGCGCGAGCGCGGCGCTGGCGTCGAGCATCAGGGTGAGAGCAAGCGACGCGTAGGTGCCAAAGCCGGCGGCAGGGAGGCGGTCGGCCGCGCGCAGGATTCCAAGCATCACCACGATGACGAGCAGAAGCAGCGGCATCAGCACCGCCACCTTCGAGAGGACGTAGGGAACGATGTGGAGATTGACGAGCCGCTCACGACGCACGATCGGGAGCTCAGTGCAGATTTGAAGCAATCCGTAGGTGAGCCCGAAGAAGAAGCCGCCAAAGGCGACCCAGAAGAGGATCATCACCGTCGCGCTCGGGCTCGGGTTCGTGAAGTCGAAGGCGCCGGGCTGGAAGAGCACCGCGAGCATCGCGACTACAAGCAGGGGCGAGCCGAGCACGATCGCGAGCGTAAGTCGGTTGCGAACGAGGATCTCGGCGTTGCGTCGCGTCAGCGTCCACCACTGGTCGAATGGGCCCGCGCTCGGACGCGCGGCGGGCGGCGTGGTCGCCGTGTCGGCCGTCGAACCCTCCGTTGCCGCAGGCTCGTCCACTGCGGTGAAGCGGCGGCCCCACTGCTCGGGCGTCGCCTCGACGGCGAGCCGCTCGTACACCTCTTCATAGGCGTCGACATCGAAGTAGCGCTTCGCCTCTTTCGGCGTACCGACAAAGGCGAGGTGGCCGTCGCGGGCGAGGAAGACGACCTTGTCACAGATGGAGATGTCGTCCGGCGTGTGCGTCGTCAGCACCACGGTGCGTCCGCTATCAGCGAGGCGGCGAAGTTGGCGCATCAGCTCCGAGCCCGTCGCAGGGTCGAGCCCCGATGTCGGCTCGTCGAGGAAGAAAACATGCGGTCGGGTCAGCAGCTCGACGGCAATGCTCGCGCGTTTGCGCTGCCCTCCAGAGAGGGCGCCGACGCGTACGCCTGCGCGCTCCGTCAAGTCGAGTGCAGCGAGCGCATCGGCCACCGCACGCTCGCTGCGGGCGCGCGATGTACCAGGTGGCAGGCGCAAGGCGGCGGAGTAGCGCAGCGTCGAGGCGAGCGAGAGCTCACGGTGGATGATGTCCTCCTGCGGCACATAGCCGAGCGACGACCGGTAGGCCGCGAGGTTGCGGTAGTAGTCGACGCCGTCGTAGAGGACGGTGCCCTCATCTGCCGAGCGCACGCCGGCGATCGCGTCAAGGAGCGTCGACTTGCCAGCACCACTCCCGCCGACGATGGCGAGCAACTCGCCCGCCCGAATCGTGAAGCCGACATCGTGCAGCACCTGCCGCCCGCCGCGCACACGCTTCGAGAGCCCATGCACTTCGATGCGGAAGCCGCGGTCGGCGGGCGCTAGCTCGGCCGGGGCGTCGACTCCGGGCCTTAGCTCCTGCAAAGCCTGGTCGAGCGAGCGGTGCTGCTCACGTGCCCGTCGTAGCTCGACCGCGTCGAGCGCCCACAACGCGCAGCGGGACTCGGCGGTGGCGGTCGTTCGAAAGGTCGATCCGGCCCAGAGGACGGCATCGCCGAGAGTGTCGCCCGGGCCGAGGGTCTCGACGCCGTCTGCCACCCTCGTGACCGTCCCGGCCTCGATGAGGAAGAAACGCGTCGCCGGATCGCCTTGGCGGTACAGCACGGTGCCGGCCTCGACGAACAGCGGCCGCATGGGCGCGGCGAGGATGCGGAGCTGGTCACGCGGGAGAGCCCACAGAAGGGGTGCGGCCCGGAGCAGCCGCACACGCCGCCCCAGCTCGCGCCAGTTTTGGTCGAGTCCCCTTTCGCCAGCCGCAGCCCGATCGGCAGATGTCGTCAACGCCGGTGCCCCACGGCGGCAGCGTACGCTGCGCCCGCCAGGCGTTCAAGGACTCGGGAGCATCACTTCAAGAAAGCTAGCGGCCGGGGTTGGTAACGTCGTGGGGACGTGCTGTTCCGACAGTTTGTGGACGACGACCTCGGCTGCGCGTCCTACCTGATCGGCGACGAGGCAGCCGGCGAGGCGGTGCTCGTGGATCCCGCTTACGTGATCGAGACCTACCTCGAGGAGGCCGAGCGCGCGGGCGTGCGGATCGTGCGCGTGCTCGAGACCCACACGCACGCCGACCACGTCTCCGGGCACGGCCGTCTCGCGCTCGAACACGGCTCGCCGGTGAGCATCCATCCGCTCGCCGAGCCGGCCTTCCCGTTCGACCCCGTCGAGGACGGTCAGGAGATCCAGGTCGGCTCGCTCCCGATTCGCGTCCTGCACACTCCAGGCCACCGGCCCGAGCACTGCTGCTACCTCGTCGAGGGCCACCTTCTGACCGGCGATTCGCTTTTGATCGGCGACGCCGCTCGGCCCGATCTCGCCGTCGAGGCGCGCGAGGGAGCGGAAGACCTCTATCGCTCGCTGCAGCGCCTGGTCGAGCTGCCCGGCGAGACCGAGGTCGACCCCGGGCACACCGGCGGCTCTCTCTGCGCGAGCGGCATCAGCTCGGACCGCTCCTCGACGATCGCCGCCGAGCGGCGCACGAACCACGCGCTCGCTCACTCGAGCGCGCAGGAGTTCGCCGCTGCGTCGACCTCGATCTCCTCGCCACGGCCCCCGACAGTCGAACGGGTGGTCGCGCTCAACCGCGGCCCGTTCCTCGGAGCGCCGGCGCCGCTCGAGCCACTGACCTCTGTGCAGGGCCAGCTGCTCGACGTGCGACCTGCGCAGGTGTACTGGGAGGGCCACGCGCCGGGTGCGCTCAACGTCCCCGTCGACGGCTCCTCGCTGGGCACGAAGTCCGGCTTCCTGCTCGACGCCGACGAGCCGATCTCGGTATACGCCTCCTCGCCCGAGCAGGCCGAGCTCGCGGCGCAACGGCTTCGCGCGGTGGGGCTCCTCGACATCAACGGCTATCTGCTCGAGCTCGACACCCCAGAACGGCTCGATCCGATCGACATCGAGGAGCTCGAGGCCCTGGTGGCCGAGGACGCAGTCGAGCTGCTCGACGTGCGGGAGAAGGACGAGCGCGACGAGGGCTACATACCCGGGAGCCGCCACATCCCCTACCGGCTCGTGCGCGCCTATCGCGACGAGCTCGAGAACGGCCGGCTCGTCGTGACCATCTGCTCGAGCGGAGGCAGGGCCGGCGTCGCGGCCAGCGCGCTCGCGGTAGAGGGCGTGCGCGCGCGCCCGGTCCTGGACGGGGGCATGAACGCCTGGGAGGCACGCGGCAATACGGTCACCGCCTTCCGGCGCTGCGGCGGCTCAGGCTGACCCGGCCGGCAGCCCTTCGGCCTCAGCGGCCCAGCCGGTCGCACCCACCTTGGTATCGCGCGCAGGAGAGCGCGGCGTTTACTTACCTGATCCGCTCGACCGTGTAGCCGAGGCTGCGCAGGGTCTCCAGCAGCACGGCGCAGTGGTGCTCGTCGCGCATCGCCAGGGTCAGCTCGATCTCGCTCTCGGTGACGGGCACGTCCATTCCCTCGCGGTGGTGCTCGACGGAGACGACGTTCGCCCGCTCCTGAGCGACCAGTGAAAGCAGCTTGATCAGCTCCCCCGGCCGGTCCTCCAGGCGGCTGCGCACGACGAGGTAGCGGCCCGCGGAGGTGAGCCCATGCCGCATGACCGAGATCAGCACCGTCGGGTCGATGTTGCCGCCGGAGAGAATCGCAGCAGCCGGGCCTTCGCCGCCGGCCTTGCCCGAGAGCAGCGCCGCCACCGCCACGGCCCCGGCGCCCTCGACCACGAGCTTCGAGCGCTCGAGCAGGAGCACGATCGCACGGCAGATCTCGTCGTCGCTGACGCTGACGAGGTCATCGAGCACCTCGTCGAGGATCCGGCCGGTCCGCTCGCCGACATGCTTGACCGCGATCCCGTCGGCGATCGTCCAGCCGTCGAGGCCCGCCTGTACCCCGACGATGCGAGTGTCGGGCTTGCTCGCGCGCAGCGCCAGCGCGATCCCCGAGGAGAGCCCGCCGCCGCCGACCGGGACCACGACGGTCTCGAGACCCGGCACCTGCTCGGCGAGCTCCAGCCCGATCGTGCCCTGGCCGGCGATCACCCTCTCGTCCTCGTACGGGTGGACGAACGTCGCGCCCGTGGACTTCGCATAGGCCAGCGCCGCGGCCAGGGCATCCTCGAAGCTCCCGCCGGTGAGCTCGGCTTTCGCGCCGTAGTTCTTGGTCGGCTCGACCTTCGCCATCGGCGCGTCCTGCGGCATGAACACCGTTGCCTTGACGCCCGCCTCGCGCGCGGCCCACGCGACCGCCTGCCCGTGATTCCCCGCGCTCGCGGCGACGACGCCGGCACGCCGTTCCGACTCGGTCAGCGTCGACAGCTTGTTGGCGGCGCCCCGGATCTTGAACGAGCCCGTGCGCTGAAGATTCTCGGCCTTCAGCGAGACCTTGCGCCCGGTTATCCGCGAGAGCGTCTCGGAGCCGTACACCGGCGTCATGCGCACGACGCCCTCGAGCCGCGCTCGCGCCTCTTCGATGTCGCCCAGGCTCGGAGTGGTCTTAGTCGCCAACCTTAAAAACCTTCCTCAGTATCTCCCGCACGGCCGTCAGCGGATCGAGCGCGCGGCTCTGCACCTCGTCCAGAAGGCGTCGCAGCTCGGGATCGTCGGCGACAGCACGCTCGAGGTGCGCCTTCGCCCGCGCCGAGGCGACCGCGAAGACCTCGCCGGCGAGGTTCTTGCGCCGCTGCTCCTCGAGCAGGCCCTCCGATTCGAGAAACCCGCGGTGCGCCTCGACCTGCTCCCAGAGCTCCGGGACGTGCTCTGCACGCATGGCCTCGGTCAGGACGATCGGCGGCTTCCACGCCCGCTCCTTGTCCAGCGAGAGCACCGAGCGCACCTCGTTCAGCATCGTCTTGGCGGCGGGGTGATCCATCTTGTTGATCGCGATCACGTCGGGAATCTCCATGATCCCGGCCTTGAGCGCCTGGATCGAGTCGCCGGAGCCGGGCATCAGGACGAGCACGACCGTGTCGGCGATCCCGATCACCTCGACCTCGCCCTGACCGGTGCCGACGGTCTCCAAGAAGACGAAATCCTTGCCGCCCGCGTCCAACACCAGCAACGCCTGGAGCGTCGCCTCCGCGAGCCCGCCGAGGTGCCCGCGGGTGCCCATCGAGCGGATGAAGACCTCTGGGTCGAGGAAGTGATCGCTCAGGCGGATGCGGTCGCCGAGCAGCGCTCCCTGGGTGAACGGGCTCGAAGGATCGACGGAGATGACTCCGACCGAGCGATCCTGGTCGCGGACGTGCCGAATCAGGGCGCTGATCAGGCTCGACTTGCCGACTCCCGGCGGGCCGGTGATGCCGACGGCGTAGGCCCGTCCCGTTTCCGGGTAGAGCTCGCGGACGACCTCGTAGGCGAGCGGGTCGGCGTTCTCGACCAGCGTGATCGCCCGCGCGAGGGCGCGCCGGTCTCCGGCGCGAACGCCGGCAGCGAGCGACTCCCGCGTGAAGTCACGCCTTGCTGCCATGACCGAGATGCTAAAGACGGACGCACCGGCAAAGCCGGCACGTCCCGCAAGCGAGCGCCTTAGGCGCGCTGGGTGGGCTCGACCGCTGCGGGAACCGGCCGCCGTTCGGGAAGACCGGGGCGGCCAGAAGCGGCACGGGCCAGCGCGAGGCCGACGATGCCGGCGAGCCCTGCTGCAATCGAGGCAGCACCCCAGATCCAGCGCGGTCCGACGACGTCGGTGAAGTGGCCGGCGACGATCATCCCGAGCGTCAGCATGGCGACGTTCGAGCTCATCAATACGGCGAACGCACGCCCTCGCAGCGAGTCGGGCGCCCCGCGTTGGACGAGGAGCGCATTGCAGACGACGGCCGCCCCGTTGCCGGCGCCGGAGATCACGACACAGGCGGCGGCAACCCAGACGTTGGGAGCAACTGCCGCCAGGCCGATGCCCAGGGCCATCAGCCCGAGCGACGCGCCGTAGACGTTCGGAAGGCCCCGCCCGTCGATCCACGAGCTCACGAGGAAGGCGCCGAACGCGAGCCCGATCCCCGAGCAGCCCATCAGCAGTCCTAGCCCGAACTGCCCGGCATCGAAGGCGCGAAATGCCAGGCGCGGCTCAGCCACGTTGACGGCGGCGTTCGAGAACATGGCCACGTTCCACGCAATCAGCACGGTCAGGAGCGCTCGCGAGCGCACCGCGAGGGCGAAGCCGTCCTTGAGGTCGAGCCAGTGCCCGCGGCTCGCCGCGGGGGTGGCCTGCAGCAGACCTTGCGGAATCCGCCAGAGGAAGACCACCGAGATCAGGAAGGTGCACGCGTTGATCCCGTACGAGACGTCGACCCCGGAAGCCGCGACGAGGGCGCCGCCGGCGAGGGAGCCGAGTGCCCAGGTCAGGTTGTCGACCGTCTGGAGGAGCGCGTTCGCATGCGGGAGGTCGGCATCCTTGACGAGGTTGGGCAAACCGGCGTAGACGGCGGGCCGGAAGAAGCCTGTCGCGATGCCGGCGACCGCGGCCAACACGACGATCTGCACCGCGCTCGTCGTGAACGGCAGGGCCGCGAAGACGCCGAAGCGCACGAGGTCGGAGCCGATCATCAGGCGACGGCGCGAGAGCCGGTCGATCAGCGGCCCGACCAAGAGGCCGATCGCGAACGTCGGCAGCAGGTCGGCGATCAGGAGTGCGGCCACCCAGGCCGAAGACTCCGTCTTCGTCCAGATGTCTACCTCGAGGGCGACAAGTGCGAGCCACGTGCCTGCGCCGGAGCCCAGGGTCGCGAGGAACAGGCGGCGGAAACTCGGTTCACGGCCGAGAAGAGCGAACTGGGTGCCTGCTGCGCGGGGGCGGCCCATCGGCTCACCAAAGGTAACACCGGGATCGGCACCCAAACGAGGGTTTTTTCGGCCGTACCCCGAGCGGATTAGGCAGCTGCGCGCGGAAGCACGCGCTCGAGCGCGGCCGCGAGCAGCTCATGCTCATCGGGGGTTCCGACGGTGACACGGACGGCCCCCGGCGCGCCGAAGCCATGGGTCGGCCGGACGATCACGCCCTCGCCGAGAAGTTCCTCGAAGAACGGACGCGAGTCATCGCCGACCTCCACGAAGAGGAAATTCGCAACGGCCGGGCCGACGGGTTCGAGCCCGTGATCGCGCAAGATCCCCTCGAGCTGCGCGCGCCCTTCCACGTTGACGCGCCGGCGACGCTCGAGCTCGTGTGTCGCGTCGAGGCTCGCCAACGCAGCCTCCTGCGCCGGCGTGGTGATGTCGAACGCGCGGCGAACCTTGTCGACCGCGGTCACGATCGGCGCCGGCGCAAGGCCGTAGCCGACGCGCAGGCCCGCTAGGCCGTAGATCTTGGAGAACGTGCGCAGGACGACCACGCGCCGGCCTTGCTTGAGATACTCCTCGACGCCGTCGGGGTAGTCCGGATCGTCGATGTACTCGAGGTAGGCCTGATCGAGGACGGTGACGACCCCTTCGGGGACGCGCTCGAAGTACGTGTCGAGTTCGGCTCGGGTGTTGGTCGTGCCCGTTGGGTTGTTCGGCAGGCAGACGTAGACGATCTTCGTGCGCGGAGTGATGGCCGAGAGCATCGCCTCGAGGTCGTACCGGCCGTCGCGCAGCGGCACGGTCACCGGCATGGCGCCGAGCTTGCGCGTGTCGATCACGTAGCTCGGGAACGACGGCCAACCACATACGACCTCGTCGCCGGGTTCGAGCGCCGCCTGGCTGAGACAGTCGACCAGGCCGTCGGAACCGGCGCCGGGGACGACCTCTTCGAAGCGCAGGCCGAGCCGCTCGGCGAGCGCGGCTCGTAGTCGAAACGCACCGCCGTCCGGATAGCGGTTCAGTTCCCCTACGCAGCGATCGATCGCCTCGCGGGCCTCCGGAAAGGGCCCGAATGGCCCCTCGTTCGACGCGAGCTTGACCACCCGCTCAAGCCCGAGCTCCCGCTGAACTTCCTCGACAGGCTTCCCCGGCTCATACGGAACGAGATCGTTGACCGCGGGTCTGAAGAAGCTGTCCGCGATCTCCGCAAGCGGGCCGGCCACGGCCGCAAACTCTACCTCTCCCCTGACTACGGTTCGCCCGGCCTCCTCCCCGAGGCGAGCGTATCGGCGAAAAGCGCACGCGTGGGTGTCGAAAGCGCAATAGCATTGGCGCCGCATGCGGGTCGGGGTGCCGAGAGAACGTGCCGCCGGCGAGCGACGCGTGGCACTCGTGCCCGAGCTCGCCGGTCGTCTTGTTGCGGGCGGTTTCGACGTACTCGTCGAGCGAGGCGCGGGCGAGGCGGCCTCCTTCCCGAATGCGGCTTACGAAGAGGCAGGGGCCCGGGTCGTGGACGACGTCTTCGGGGAAGCCGACGCCGTCGTGAAGGTGCAGACCCCGAGCAAGGACGAGATCGCCCGGCTCAGAGAGGGCCAGGTGCTGATCGGCTTTCTCCTGCCGCTCACAGATCCGGAAGGAATCGCCCGACTCGCCGCCCGCGGCGTCACCGCCTTCGCGATGGAGTCGATCCCTCGCACCACGCGCGCGCAGCCGATGGACGCGCTCTCCTCGCAGGCCACGGTCTCCGGGTACAAGGCGACGCTGATCGCGGCGGACCGGCTGCCGAAGTTCTTCCCGATGCTGATGACTGCGGCTGGCACTGTCGCGCCCGCGAAGGTGCTCGTCCTCGGGGCTGGAGTCGCGGGACTGCAGGCCGTGGCGACGGCACGGCGCCTTGGGGCCGTAGCCACCGGATTCGACGTACGCCCGGTCGTGCGAGAGCAGATCGAGAGCCTGGGCGCGAGCTGGCTCGACCTGGGGGTCGTCGGGGAGGAGACCGAGGGCGGCTACGCGCAGGAGCTCTCCGAGGAGCAGCAGCAGCGCCAGCAGCAGGAGCTCGAGGCACGCTTGCCCGAGTTCGACGTGGTGATCACGACCGCTTTGATTCCCGGCCGGGCGGCGCCCCGGCTCATCCCGGCTAGCGCCGTCGCGGCCATGAGGCCGGGTTCGGTGATCGTCGATCTCGCCGCGGAGGCCGGTGGCAACTGCGAGCTGACCGAGGCCGGCGAGGAAGTCGTCCGCGAGGGCGTGACGATCGTGGGAACGACGAACCTGCCCAGCTCGATGCCGTTCCACGCGAGCCAGCTCTATGCGCGCAATGTCTCCGCCCTCCTCCAGCACCTCGCACCCGAGGGCGAGCTCGTGCTCGACTTCGAGGACGAGATCACGGCCGGCGCTTGCGTTACCCGCAAGGAGGAGGTTCCGGCGTGACGGGAAGCCACAGAATCTTCGCAAAGCCGTCGCAGACACGTGAGTCGAAGAGCGGTACCGTCCGCCACGAGGGCGGCGGGTCAGTTCACCCCACCCTGGGTGGGGGGTGCAAACTCTCCTCGGGCATGGCCCGCGGAGTCGAGGCTGTCGAGGGGACGGGCCGATGAGCCACGACCGGCTGCTCGTTTTCGAGCTCACGATCCTCGTGCTCGCGATCTTCCTCGGGTTCGAGGTGATCTCGAAGGTGCCGACCCTGCTGCATACGCCGCTGATGTCCGGCACCAACGCGATCCACGGGATCGTGATCGTCGGAGCGATGGTCGTCATGGGTCATGGGCACAAGGACACGCTGACCTGGGTGATCGGATTCGTCGCCGTAATCCTCGCCTCGGCGAACGTGGTCGGCGGCTTCGTCGTCACCGACCGGATGCTGGAAATGTTCAAGCGCCGCAAGCCGGAGCGCTTGGCCAAGGACGACGACGACCGCGCCGGCCCCCAGCCGTGAGCCGCACCACCACCGACGTTCTCTACCTGGTCACGATAGTGACCTTCATCCTCGCGCTGCGCTTCCTCTCTCGACCCGACAAGGCTCGCCTCGGGAACTGGATCGGCGCCGCCGGCATGCTCCTCGCGATCGCAGTCACATTCGCGCAGAGCTCGATCGTGAGCTACTGGGAGATCGTGCTCGCGATGATCATCGGCGGCGGTTTCGGAGCAGTTGCGGCGCGTCGCGTGAAGATGACCGCAATGCCACAGATGGTGGCGCTGTTCAACGGCGTCGGAGGCGGCGCCGCGGCTCTCGTCTCGTGGGCCGAGTTCCACCGCCAGGCTCCCGCTGCAGGCCACCTCGAGCTGGACATCGCGATCGCGATCATGCTCTCGGCGCTGATCGGCGCGATCTCGTTCGCAGGCTCGATGGTCGCTTTCGCCAAGCTCCAGGAGCTGATCCAGGGGCGCCCGATCACCTACCCGGGTCAGCAGGTCGTCAACGCGCTGGTCCTCGGCAGCGCCCTCGCGGCAGGCATCGCAATCGCGGCCGGCGGGGAGGAACAGTGGCTGATGTGGGTGCTCCTCGGCTGCGCCTCGGTGTTCGGCGTGCTCTTCGTGCTACCGATCGGCGGGGCCGACATGCCGGTCGTGATCTCGCTCCTGAATGCGTTCACCGGTCTCGCCGCGGCCGCGACAGGGTTCGAGCTGGAGAACAACGTCCTGATCGTCGCCGGGATGCTTGTCGGCGCCTCCGGAACGCTCCTCACCCTGATGATGAGCCGCGCCATGAACCGCTCGATCACAAACGTGCTCTTCGGTGCTTTCGGCCAGGTGACCGCTGCGGCGGCTGCGTCGGCGGACACCGACGGGGGCACTGTTCGTTCGGCGGGCGCCGAGGACGTCGCCGTCATGCTCGCCTACGCGGACAAGGTCGTGGTCGTCCCCGGCTACGGCCTCGCCGTTGCGCAGGCACAGCACGACGTCCGCCAGCTCGCGGACCTGCTCGAGGAGAAGGGCGTCGAGGTGACCTACGCCATCCATCCTGTTGCCGGCCGAATGCCGGGTCACATGAATGTGCTACTCGCGGAAGCCAACGTCCCCTACCCGCAGCTCAAGGAGATGGACGAGGCCAACCCAGAGTTCTCCCGCACCGATGTCGTATTGGTCGTCGGCGCCAATGACGTGGTCAACCCCGACGCTCGCAACAACCACGGCAGCCCGATCTACGGGATGCCGATCTTGAACGTCGACCAAGCACAGACCGTCGTCGTGCTCAAGCGAAGCATGAGCCCAGGCTTCGCCGGGATCGAGAACCCGCTCTTCTTCAATCCGAAGACAGTGATGCTCTTCGGGGACGCGAAGGAGTCGATCACGAAGCTGATCGGAGACGTGAAGGGCCTTTAAGCGGTGGTGCGGTTCTTCGCAGCCCGGCACGTCGAAGCGGCCGTCTCGCCGGAGCGTGCAATCGCGGCGGTGCGAGAAGCCTTCGTCGCCTACGCTCGGGACGAGTGGTCGATGCCGCCGAAGGTGTACGTGCCCGCCTATCCGGCGGGAGACTTTCGCGCAATGCCCGCTCTCGGTGCCGGTCACGCGGCTCTGAAGTGGGTGACTTCGTTCCCGGGAAATCCCGAGCGCGGGCTGCCGACCGTGATGGGGCTCGTGCTCGTGTCCGACGCTTCCAACGGCGTACTGAAGGCGATCCTTGACGCGGGCGCCGTGACGGCGCTGCGCACCGGTGCGGCGGCGGTGCTGGCAGCGGAGACCCTCGGCCGCAACGACGCGGGAACCGCCGCGGTCGTCGGCGCGGGAGTGAACGGACGCGCTGCGGCGCGGACATTCGTTGCCAGGGGACACGATGTCCTGATCTGGGATGTCGACCCGGCCCGGAGTGAAGCGGCCGCCACGGAGCTCGGCGCCGGCGTCGCAGGCTCACGCGACGAAGCGCTCGGAGCCGACCTCGTCGTGACGATGACTCCGGGCCGTGAGGTGTTGTTCCCGCCGGGCTCGTTGCGCGACGGGCAGCATGTCAGCCTGATGGGCGCCGACGGCCCGGGCAAGTCCGAGATGGCGGTCGAGGAGGTCCTCCGGACGCACATCTTCTGCGACGACTGGGAGCAAGCGAGTCATGCCGGAGAGCTGATGCACGCCGTCGGATGCGGCCTGCTCGAGCGCGATCACGTCACCGAGCTCGGCGACGTTCTGGCCGGTATCGCTCCTTGGCGCCGTTCCGACACCGAGATCACCACCTTCGACTCGACGGGCCTGGCAATCCAAGACCTCGCGGTTGCGCTCGCGGCAATCGAGCAGGCCGATGAGCTGGGCGTCCCCGAGATCAGCCTGTGATCGCTCACCGGCGCGCAGAGACCGAGGCGGCACCCGAGCCACCTCATCGCCATGCTGCGCAACCACTCGCAGCGCAACGGCAACAAGCTGGTTGAAGTCGGCGAGGCGATGGTAAGCAGCCATCTCAGCGGCTGCCACCGTTGCCTCCTGCCTTTCCGAGTGGCCTGCCTCGCGCCCGCGAGGCCGAGATAGGCTGAGCCCTCCCACGCGAAGGAGGCGCTACATGGAAGGTCAGCTGGTGCACTTCGAGTTGCCGGCCGAGAACGCTGGCCGGGCGAAGGAGTTCTGGAAGTCGCTGTTCGGCTGGAAGTTCCGCGAGTGGACGGGTCCGGTCGAGTACCACATGCTCGAAGGGATCGAGCCGGGAGGCGCGATCTACCCGTCAGAGGATCAGCCGGGCACAGGCCCGATCGTGTACTTCGGCACCTCGGACATCGACGGGTCGATCACCCGGGCGCGGGAGCTCGGCGGCTCGGCCGACGAGAAACAACCCATCCCGAGCATCGGCTGGTTCGCTCGCTGCCGGGACACCGAAGGAAACGACTTTTCCCTCTTCCAGGCAGACGAGACGGTGCCCGCGCCGGACGAACGCTAGACAGCCAGCAGTCGCGCCGGGTCGAACAGCTCGAGCTCGGGTGCCGGGCGCCCCAGAATCGCCCCGGCGACGAGCTCGCCGCAGGCGAGACCCAAAACGTTCCCATGGCCCGAATATCCGCAGGAGATCCAGACGTTGTCGTAACCTTGGACAGGACCCACGAGCGGGAGGCAGTCCTCCGTCACCCCGAAGATCCCTGCCCATCGGTGCGTGATTTTCGGCGCCTCCGCCAGCAGCTCGGTCACGAAGCCCTCGAGGTGTCCCTGGATGAGCGGCGTCACCTCCTCCTCGGCCGTGTGCTCGTGATCGTGCGCCTTGTCCCGGAAGCCCCCGACGACGAGCCTTCCCTCGGGCGTCTGCTGCCAGTAGTCGTACCCGTGCCTGGCGTAATGGGGGCACGGGAACAGGCGCTGCTCCAGCGGCTCGGTCACGAGCACCTGACCGCGCGTCGGTGTGACGATCGCGTCGAGCTCCGGCAGGAGGCCCTCCGTGTAGCCGTCGGTCGCGAGCACGACGTGGTCGGCCTCGAGCTCGTCGATCGACTCGACACGCCGATGCTCGCACAGCTCGCCTCCGGCCTCGACGGCGCGCGCCGCGAGTCGTCGCACCCAGCGGGCAGGCTGAAGCGACCCATCGGGAGGATGGAGGATCGCGCCGGCGAACCGGCCGCGGAGTGGCTCCGCGAGCTCGTCTCGCCACTCGACGTCGAAGCCGTCCTCACGTAGCCCCTCGTATTCGGCCTCGAGCTCGAATCGCTCCTCTGGATCCGCGGCCAGGCGTAGGCTGCCCGTGCGCCGGAAGGCGTCGCCCGCCAAGCCCTCGAGCCGGTCGAGGTAGCGCTCCGCCAGGCGCCAGAGGGCCTTGGCCCGCTCCGGCCCCAGGTCGCGGCGGGCCGCATCGTAGGCGGGTGCGCCGCCGCGTAGCGCGAAGCCGCCGTTCCGCCCGCTCGCGCCGCCCGCGATCTCTCTGGCCTCGTAGACGCGCACGCGTCGTCCAGCCTCTGCGAGTGCAAGCGCGCACGCGCAGCCGGTCACGCCGCCGCCCACGATCGCCACGTCCACCGGCCCCGCGAGCCGGCTCGCGCGCTCGCTGAAATCCGGCCACTCCTCGGAGAGCCAGTAGGAGCTCATCACGATGTCGCGATCCTAGCCCGCCGGCCTCACCCCCCTGTACAAGCCCTCGGCCTCCGTGACCGCGCGTACCAACTCGAGCTCGGCCAGGGCCGTAGCGACGGCCGATGCGTCGAGCCCCGTGTCACGGATGAGCTGGTCGGCCCCGGCGGGCTCTCTCGCGAGCTCGGCCAGCACGGCTGTCGCGTGCTCACCGAGCTGGATCGGCGCCGCTTCCACAGGCACGATGCCGAGCGCGTCGAGCACGTCGTCGGAACTCGTCAACGGAGTCGCCCCGAGCCTCAGCAGCGCGTTCGTGCCGGCCGACAGCGACGAGGTGATCTCCCCGGGCACGGCGAAGACCTCGCGGCCCGTCTCGACCGCGAAATCGGCGGTGATGAGAGCGCCGCTCCGCTCGCGAGCCTCGACGATCACGGTCGCAGCAGCCAGGCCGGCGACGATGCGGTTACGGGCCGGGAAGCGCCAGGGGGCCGGGTCGACGCTCGGGGCGTACTCCGAGGCCAGGACGCCCCGCTCGCACATTCGCCGCGCGAGCTGGGCATGCGCAGCCGGATAGTCGCGGTCGATCCCACAGCCGAGCACGGCCAGCGTCAGCCCACCCGCCTCGAGCGCTCCTCGGTGCGCCTCGGCGTCCACGCCTCTGGCCAGGCCGCTGAGGACGACGAGCCCTGCGGAGGCAAGCTCCCGACCCAGGAGGCGCGCGACCTGGGCGCCGTACGACGAGCAGGCCCGCGCGCCCACGATCGCGACCGCGGGTGCCCGCAGCAGCTCCGCCCGTCCCGCTCCGCGCAGGAACAGCCCCGGCGGGGGGTCGTGCAGCTCACGCAGAAGCGGCGGGTACTCGGGGTCGTTCTGTCCGACGAACCGGAAACCGCGCTCCGCGAGCGACAAGCGATAGCCGTCCACGTCGAAGGTTCGTCGAAACCGCTGGAACCTCCGCTCCCGTGGTTCTTTGACGATGTGCTCGCCGGTCTCGGCCGCAAACGCCGCAAGGATCAGCTCGTCCACGACGCCCCCAGCTCCGTTGGGGAACGGTACGAAAGCGCCTCGGCGACGTGCTCGGCATCAACCTCGCCCGCGCCCCCGAGCAGCGCCGCGGTCCTGGCGACACTCGCCACCCGCGCGCGACCGCGAGCGGAGAGCGGCAACCGCTCGACGGCCCTCGCCAACAGCTCGTTCGCCTGCTTCGAGCGCCGCAGCGGCTCCGCCGCCGCCCGTTCACGCGCTGCCGTCACACGCAAGCGCACGGCCTCGGAGGCCTCACCCGGTCCGGCCTCAAGCTCTCCTGCGCGCGGCCGCGGCACGGTCACCACGAGATCGAAGCGGTCGAGCAGCGCCCGCGAGAGCTTGTCGCGGTAGGCGGCAAGGCGCGCAGCCGAGCACGAGCATTCGGCTGCGGGATCTCCACGCGCGCCACAGGGGCAGAGGTTCATGGTCGCAACCAGCTGGAAGCGCGCCGGAAAGACGATCCTGCCGCCCACGCGGGCGATAGAGATCGCACCGTCTTCGAGCGGCTGGCGAAGCGCCTCGAGCGCGTTCCGGGGAAACTCCGGCAGCTCGTCCAGGAACAGGACGCCGTGATGGGCAAGGCTGGCTTCACCGGGCCGCGGGTTCGGGCCTCCGCCAACGATCGCCGAGACCGAGGCAGTGTGGTGCGGCGCCCTGAACGGCGGCACGCTCACCAGCGGCCGTTCCGGCGGCAGCAACCCGGCAACGGAATGAATTCTCGTGATCTCGAGCGCCTCGTCCGGCGGCAGGCGCGGCAGAATCCCCGGCAGTCGGCGCGCCAGCATCGTCTTGCCCGTTCCCGGCGGGCCGCCGAGCAGGAGGTTGTGCCCGCCCATCGCGGCGAGCTCCAACGCCCGCCTTCCGCGCTGCTGGCCCCGCACGTCCGCAAGGTCGGGCCCGGCCGGCTCCGGATGGCGCCCGTTCAGCGAGATCTTCTCGACCGGCGGCGGCACCCAATCGCCGCGCAGGTAGTCGACCGCCTCCGCCAGATGGCGCAGCGGAACCGGTTCGATCCCCGCAAGCGCCGCTTCCGCCGCACAGCCTGCGGCGCAGAGGAGCTTCGACAGCCCCGCCTGCCGCGCGCCTTCTGCAGCTGCCAGGACGCCGCCGACCGGGCGCAGCCTGCCATCGAGAGCGAGCTCGCCGACCGCCGCGTGCCCGAGGAGCGCGTCGGCCGGCACCTGCCGCGAGGCTGCCAGCACGGCCAGCGCGATCGGCAGGTCGAATCCCGAGCCCTCCTTGCGGAGCTCGGCGGGCGCAAGGTTGACCGTGATCCGGCGCAGCGGCCACTCGAGCTCGGCCGAGGCGATCCCGCTCCGCACCCGCTCCTTGGCCTCCTGGCAGGCCCGGTCGGCGAGCCCGACGATCGCGAACGCCGGCAGCCCTCGCTGGAGGTGCGCCTCCACCTCCACCCGGCGAGCGTCGAGACCGACGAGGGCATGCGTGACCGTCCGTGCAAGCACGTCGTCACGATAGGCAACGAACGCTCACGAACACGAGAACGGAATGTGGCGAAAGTGGAACGCCGCTAGCGTGCGACCAGGATGTCTTCGTAGAACTCGCCGGATCGCCGCCCAGTACGGCGGTTTACGTGCCGGCGATAGCGCTCCTCTAGCCGCAGGCCCGCGCGGTCGAGGATCTCCGGATAGAGCTCGCGGCGGTCGTTGATCACGATCACGACCGGCGCGCCCGGCCTCAGCGTCGGCCGCACGTTCGCGAGAACCGCAGCGATGCCCGCGCTGTACGAGCTGAGCGCGGCCCTGTTCGTGCCCTTCCCGAGCTCGAGCTCGCGGCACTCCCCGAGGCCGAGCAGCTCGTAGGCGTAGCGGTGCTGCTCGTGGTAGTCGATGAGCCCCGGATAGGGCGGAGAAGTGACGACGCCGTCGAAGCGCGCGCCGAAGTCGAGCTCCCGCGCGTCGCCGTGCAGCACTTCCGCCGCCCGCCCGCCCGCGCGCACACGCGAGAACTCGCGCACGCGCGCCAGCGTGTCGAGCGCGTAGCGGCGCAGGAAGCGGCGGGCCTCGCCGACGGGCTGGCACGTCTTGCGATGCTTGTGGCACCAGTATTCGCCCCGCCGGGGGACTCGCGGGAAGTCGAGGTCGAAGTGCGCCGTTCGCCGAGCCGAGCGCGCCGCCCGCGCCAGCACGACGCGCAGCACGTCCGAGTGCTCGTAGTCCTCGACGAGCCCGCGGAAGAAGAGCAGCTCGGCCGCGGCGCGCGGTGCGTACCAGTCGCGCAGATAGCGCGAGATCGCGCCCTCCGGCTTCGTCCCGTCGAAACCCTCGAGCCTCGCGAGCGCGTCGCGGAGCTCCGATTCGAGCACGAACGGGTTGTACTCACGCGTCTTCACACGCATCAGTAGACAGTTGAAGGGCGCGACGTCCGAGCCCGCCGCGTCGAGGCCGGACTCGAGAGCCTGCACCAGCGTCGTCCCGGAGCCGGCAAACGGGTCGAGCACACGACCACGCGGCACGTGCCGCGCCAGCAGCGCCTCGACGAGCTGCGGGATGAACTTTCCCAAATACGGGTGCAAACGGTGGACGTGCTTCGTGCGCACGCGCTCGGGAAGGTCGCTCTCCGACCACGAGAGGTCGAGATCGATGCGCCGGTAGAGGGCGTCCTGGGTCGAGGCCATGGCCCCGCCCGGTTCGACGGTGGCGCTAGAACGCCTGCCCGAGCCGCTCCAGCCGGCCGCCGCGGAAGGCGACCACGTCGAACCTCGGCTCCAGCTCCGCCAGCTGCGGATTTGCGGCCAGCCAGGCCACCGCGGCCCGGCGGAGGCGGCGCTGCTTCTCGGCGGTCACCATCTCGAACGGGTCGCCGTAGCGCTCGCCGGCCTTGGCCTTCACCTCGCAGAAGACGAGCCGACGGCCGCGCCGCAACACCAGGTCGAGCTCGTAGCCGCCCATCCAGACGTTCGTGCCCAGAACGCGGTAGCCCCGAAGGCGGTAGTGCCACAGTGCTCGCCGTTCTGCCGCCCGGCCGGCGGCCGAGGTTCTAGGTGTAGCAGAGCGCCTGGAAGGAGCGGCGGTGGATCTCACAGGGCCCTAGCTCTTTCACGATTGCGGAATGGCGCGGCGTGATGTAGCCCACGTGCGAACGGAAACCGTAGGCCGGATAGAGGGCATCCATCCGCCGCATCATCCGATCGCGCACGACCTTCGCGACGATCGAAGCGGCGGCGATCGCGGCGCTCTTCTCGTCGCCGTCCACGACCGCGCTGTGCGCCGGTGCCGTCGGGCCGAGGCGGAAACCGTCCACGAGGCACACCTCGGCCGGCGGCGTGAGCTCGGTCAGCACGGCGCGCAGACCGGCGAGGTTCGAGCGGTGCAGCCCGTCACGGTCGATCTGCCCCGGGGGCACCGCCCGCACGACAACGCGTTCCGCGCAGCTCATGACGGCCCGGAACAGCGCATCGCGCTCGGCCTCGCTGCACTGCTTCGAGTCGTTCAAGGAGGCAAATGGACGCACGGCGTGGTCGTGCAGACGTGCGTAGTCGAGCAGGACGCCCGCCACGAGCAAGGGGCCTGCAAGCGGTCCGCGCCCGGCCTCGTCCGCACCCGCGACGAAGCGCGCGCCGAGCTTGCGGTCGTACTGAAGGAGCTTCCGGCCAGGGCGACGAGCCACAGCCGCGAGGATAGCGCCGCGCTCAGCCGGCGCCTGGCGCTCGGCGCTCTTTCGTTACTCCTTGACCGGCTCGGGCTCGGCCGCTTCGGGCTCGGGCTCAGCGGCTTCGGCTTCTTCGGGCTCAGCCGGCGCCTCGTCGGGCTCCGGACTCTCCTCGGCGACCTCCGCAACGAGCTCCTCGTCGACCCCCTCGCCCTCGGGCGGCATCGCGCCCACGAGCAGCTCCGACTCCGGCAGCACGACCCCGCGCTTGGCGCGAACGCGCGCCCGCTTGCCGACCTTCCCGCGCAGGTAGTAGAGCTTCGCGCGGTTGACGTCGCCGATCGCCGTCACCTCGATGCGCTCGATCTTCGACGAGTGCACCGGGAACGTCCGCTCGACGCCCACGCCGAATGACTGCTTGCGTACCGTGAACGTCTCCCGCACGCCGGCGCCCTGGCGCTTGAGCACGATGCCTTCGAACACCTGCACGCGGCGGCGCTGACCCTCGATCACCTGGAAATGTACGCGCACACTGTCCCCCGCCTTGAACGGCGGCAAATTGGTGCGCAGCTGGCGCTGCTCGAGATTTTCGATCACGCGGTTCATAGAAAGAGGCCCGCGGGCCGGCGCGGAATGCTAGCAGCGTGCGTCGCTCCTCAGCCGTGTCCCCCCGGGCGCCTTCGGCGGCGCAGCGGCACAACGAGCAGGAAACCGAATAGCGGCGCGCCCGGAAGGATCGTGTGCAGCGAGAGTCGGTTCGGCGGCCAGTACGTCGCGAAGACCTTGCCGATCAGGTTCTTGCGGGGAACGGAGCCCCAGCGGCGCGAGTCGCACGACTGGTCGCGGTTGTCGCCCATGAAGAAGTACTGGCCCTTCGGCACCTTCCACGTCCCGGTAGTGGAGTCGCGCGAGCGACGTTCCTTCTGGATGTACGAATCGTCGAGCAGCTTGCCGTCGATGTAGACGTGGCCGCCTTGTCTCTCGCTGACCGTCTCGCCCGGGAGGCCGACGAGGCGCTTGACGAACGTGCCGCTCGCGCCGCACATGTCTTGCGCTGCCCGGGGAGTGTCGAAGACGACGATCTCGCCGCGCTGAGGACTGCGGAAGTGGTAGATGAACCGGTTCGCCAGCACACGGTCGGAGAGGCGCGCCTCGCAGCCCTGGCCCGGGCGCGCGCAATGCAGCGTCGGCTCCATCGAGGACGACGGGATCCGGTAGGGGTTCACGACCCAGGCCTTGATTGCGAGCACGATCCCGATCGCGCCGACGATCGTCACGACCCAGTCGATTGCGATCCGCCAGGGGCGCGGCAGCCCCGCCGTGAGGCGGTCCAGGGGATTTGTCATCTGCCGACGCTTCGCAGTCGGCTCTGCTCTTTCCGCCACTCTTCGATTCTCCTGTGGTCCCCCGAAAGGAGGACGTCGGGGACGCGCCAGCCGCGAAATTCGGCGGGTCGCGTGTAATGAGGGTACTCAAGACCACCCTCGAGCTCGGGAGAGAAGCTCTCGACGAGTCCCGACTCCTCGCTGCCGAGAGCGCCGGGCAGCCGCCGCGCGACCGCATCGAGGAGCACCATCGCCGGCAGCTCGCCCCCGGAGAGGACGTATGGCCCGATCGAGATCGCATCGGACGCGAGGTGCGTCGCCACGCGCTCGTCGAACCCCTCGAACCGCGACGAGAGCAGGGTCAGGCGCTCCTCGAGCGCGAGCTCTTCGACCACGTTCTGGGTCAGCTGACGGCCCTGAGGGGTGAGGGCTACGACGCGATGCTTCGGCCCGCCCCCGTAGACCGCATCCAGGGCCGAGGCAACCACGTCCACGCGGAGCACCATCCCGGCGCCGCCACCGTAGGGCTCATCGTCCACTTGCCCGGAGTTGAGGGGCGTGTAGTCGCGGTAGTTGAGGAGGCGCAGCTGGAGCTCTTCTCCGAGGACGGCCGCGACCGGCCGCTGCTCCGTGAGCCAGGCGAACGCGTGAGGAAGGAGAGTAAAAACGTCGAGCTGCACAGGAACGGCCGGGTGGCAGGTTAGCTAGGCGGCGCGAAGCCGGGTGCGATCAGTAGTCGCCCCCCACCGAGGTCCACCTCTCGCACGCAGGCCTCGACCAGTGGGAGCAGCAGCCCGGAGTCGAGCTCGAGCACGTCGTTCGCGATCCCCGGCTGCACGGCCGCGACCCGGCCGAGCGCGCGTCCGCCCTCCTCCTCGGCCGCGAGGCCGAGGAGCTGAAACTCGTAGTACTCGCCCTCGCCGACCGCCGGCAGGTCCGCTCGTGGGACGGCGAGCTCGGCACCGCGAGGGGCGTCACGGTCGAGCCGGATCACAGGCCGGCCGCGGGAGCGCTTCGAGCCGACGACCTTGGCCGGCTCGCCGTCGACATGCAGGGTCGCGCCAACTTCGAAGCGCTCCTCCTCCTCGCTACCGCGCTCGACGAAGAAGAAGCCGTCGAGTCCGTGCGGCTTGCCGACTCGGCCGACGCTGACCAGGCCGCTCGTCATCTCCGTGCCTCGATCTTGGCCGTCGCCTCCTCGCGCGTGATCGACACGAGCACGTTCTCGCGCAGGAACTCGTCCGCGCGTGGCCAATCGCTGCGCCGGAAAGCGTCGGCAACTCGATCGACCTCGAGCGGCGTCTTCCGCAGCTCGATCTCGCCGGCGTCCACGAGCGCCCAGAAGGCGGCGAGCTCACCCTCGTACGGCAGGCCGACACTTCCCGCGTTTACGAAGCGGACTCCTCCGATCTGCCGGTCCTGCTGCATGTGCGTGTGGCCCGCGACCACCGTGCGCTGCTCGACACCTGCGAGGATCTCGGCCAGGTCCTCGTCCGGCGTCGCCGGCGTCACGATCTCCTCGTCGCTGCGAGGAGTCGCGTGACAGTAGAGGACGCCGTCGAGCTCGAGACGCCCGGGCAGGCCTTCTAGGAAGGCGATGCCCTCCGCGGACAGGCGCGACCGCTCCCACTCGTCTGGCTCACGGTCGCAGTTGCCGCGCACGAAGCGTGCGTTCGGCACCGAGCGGACGAGCGCGAGGGCTTCAGAGGGCTTAGGGCCCCAGGTGAGATCTCCCCCGAAGAGAACCGTTTCCACGCCGTCCCGCTCGACGTCGGCCAAGACAGCCTGGAGCGCTGGAACGTTCGCGTGGATGTCGTAGAGCGCAGCGACGCGCAGGGCCCTACTCCATGATCTCGAGCATGACGCGCCGCTCGTCGCGCGCCGCCGCGGCGCGGACAACCGTACGCAGCGCCCGTGCGATCCGGCCCTGGCGGCCGATCACCTTGCCGACGTCGTCGGGGGCGACCCACAGCTGGAGCACGGTCGCGTCCTCGCGATCCACCTGCTCCACGCGAACCGCGTCCGGCTCGTCCACGAGCCGGCGAGCGAGGTACTCGACGATCTCAGCCACTGAACTCCTTGGCCTTCAGCAGCCGCTGCACCGTGTTACTCGGCTGGGCTCCCTTCGAGAGCCAGTGCCGGATCCTCTCCTCGTCGAAGTCGATCGTGGAGGGATCGGTCTGCGGGTTGTAGCGGCCCACGATCTCGAGGAACTTGCCGTCGCGCGGCGAGCGTGCATCCGCGGCAACGATCCGGTAAACAGGGTTCTTCTTCGACCCTACTCGGGTCAGCCTGAGCTTGACGGCCAAACGATCACCTCCGTGATCTCGATTTCTTCTTGCGTTTGCTCTTGGACTTGCGGGCGGGCCCATTCTGCATCTGGGGCTGCCCCGGCAGCGTGGGCATCTTGCCTTTTCCCATCTGCTTCATCATCTTCGCCATCTGCTTGCGGGCCTGGAGCAGCTGGTTCACCTGCGCAACCTCGCTGCCGCTGCCGGCCGCGATCCGCTTCCGGCGGGAGCCGTCGATCACGTGCGGGAAGCTCCGCTCCTGCGGCGTCATCGAGAGCACGATCGCCTCCACACGCGCGAGCTGGCGGTCGTCCACCTCGTCGAGCCCTTCGAGCTGCTTGCCCAGGCCGGGAATCAGCTTGAGCACGTTCTGGAGCGGGCCCATGCGGCGCAGCATCTTGTAGCTGCGCAGGAAGTCGTCGAAGGTGAACTCGCCCTGCATCAGGCGCTTCTCCATGTCGTCGCGCTCGTCCTCTTCGACCGCAGCCTCGGCCTTCTCGATCAGGCTGAGCACGTCGCCCATGCCGAGAATCCGCGAGGCCATTCGGTCGGGGTGGAAGTACTCGAGCTGGTCGAGCTTCTCGCCGACCGAGATCAGCTTGATCGGCTTGCCGGTGACCGCCTTGACCGAGAGGGCCGCCCCGCCGCGGGCGTCGCCGTCGAGCTTGGTCAGGACGACGCCGTCGAACGCGACGCGCTCGGCGAAAGCCTCGGCAACCCGGACCGCGTCCTGGCCGGTCATCGAGTCGAGCACCAGCAGGACGTTGGTCGGTCGGGCTGCGTCGCGGACGGCGGCGAGCTCTTCCATCAGCGGCTCGTCGACGTGCAGCCGGCCGGCGGTGTCGAGGATGACCGTGTCGAGCCCTTGCTCCCGCGCGCGTTCGAGCCCCTCCCGCGCGGCCGCGACCGGGTCGGCTCGCTCCTCGCTGAAGACCGGCATCTGCAGCTCGCGACCGAGCTGCTCGAGCTGGTCGATCGCGGCAGGCCGCTGGAGGTCGGCCGCGACGAGCCCCGGCTTGCGACCCTCCTTGCGCAGGAGCAGCGCGAGCTTCGCAGCGGCGGTCGTCTTGCCCGAGCCCTGAAGGCCGGCGAGCAGGATCACGGTCGGAGGCCGGCCTGCGAAGGCGAGCTTGGAGTTGCCTGCGCCCATCAGCGCAGTCAGCTCCTCGTGGACGATCTTCACCACCTGCTGGCCCGGTGTGAGGCTCCTGAGCACGTCGGCGCCGACGGCCCGCTCGCGCACGCGGCCGACGAAGGCCTTGACGACCTCGAAGTTGACGTCGGCCTCGAGCAGCGCGAGCCGCACCTCGCGCATGGCCCGCGAGATTGCCTCGTCGTCCAGGCGGCCTCGCTTGCGGAGGTCGCCGAGGGCACCCTGGAGGCGGTCTGAAAGCGTGTCGAACACGGCCAGCCAGTGTAGCGCCGCGGTTTCCCGAGGCCGGTTGCCGGGGTAGGCGAAGCATCGTGGCAGACCGCCTGCGGAGCTTTGGGTCGACCTGTTCGCAAAGCACGAGCTGCTCGACCTCGGATTGGCGAAGTACGCGTTAGTGTCAGCGACCCATCACAACGAAAGGAGCATCACATGGCCGACATCGCCAAGGTGATCACGATCATCGGCTCGTCCCCGGAGAGCTTCGCCAAGGCCGCCGAAGCGGCGGTGCAGGAGGCGGCGAAGACTCTGCGTGGGATCACGGGCGCCGACGTCATCTCGATGAGCGCCGTCGTCGAGGGCGACCGCATCACGGAGTTCCGAACGACCGTAAACATCGCGTTCGCCGTCGAGCGCTAAAACACGCGAGAGATTCCCCCGGGGGCCTTGCGGCCCCTCGCCCCCGCTTGTGAATCTACCGGCGAAATTGGCGTGAATGTGGGGCGCCTTCGTGCCCGAGGCGCGACGATCGGACCACCGGGTCGGCCGGTGCAGCGTGAGCTAGGGCTCGACCAGCGCGCGCGCGAAATCGGCGGGATCGAACGGCCTCAGGTCGTCCAAGCTCTCGCCGATCCCGATCAGCTTCACGGGGAGGCCGAGCTCGTGGGCGATCGCGATCGCGATTCCGCCCTTCGCCGAGCCGTCCAGCTTCGTCAGTGCGATCCCGGTCACGTCGACGGCCTGACTGAAGAGGCGCGCCTGCTGCAGGCCGTTCTGGCCGGTGGTGGCGTCGACCACGAGCAGCGTCTCGTGCGGTGCGCCTTCGAGCCGCTGGGCGATCACTCTCCGCACCTTGGCCAGCTCCTCCATCAGGTTCGCCTGGGTGTGCAACCGGCCGGCCGTGTCGACGACGACGACGTCGCGACCGCGCGACTCGGCGGCTGCGATGGCATCGAACGCGACTGCGGCCGGGTCGCCGCCGCGCTCCGAGCCGACGAAGTCCGCAGTGGCCCGCTTCGCCCAGATCTCGAGCTGTTCCTCGGCTGCAGCGCGGAAGGTGTCCGCCGCCGCGACGAGGACGCTGCGACCGTGCTCGTCGAGCTTGGCCGCGAGCTTGCCGATGGTGGTTGTCTTGCCGGTGCCGTTCACGCCGACGACCAGGATCACGCTCGGGCGGGCGGCCAGCGCCAGGCGCGCCGGCTCCCCTAGCAGCCTCGCGATCTCCTCCTGCAACGCCCCCGCGAGGTCGGCACCGTCACCACGAGCCTCCAGCCGCCGGACGAGCTCCGCGGTGGCGGGCACGCCGACATCGGCTGCGATCAGCGCCTCCTCGAGCCGCTCCCACGACGCCGAATCGCCGGGGTCGAAGGCCGCAACGGCGATCTGCTCGGTCAGCGCGCGGCGGCTCTTGCCGAGCGAGTCCCGCAGGCGTGAGAACAGGCCCGAGCTCTCTTCCGACGCACCGGCGTCCGCACCGGCTTCGTCATCGCCGAGAAGCTCTCCCCAGCTACGGCTCACGCAGCAGCGTGAGCGGTCTCACGCGGCAGGCGCCGCGAGACGATCTGCGAGACGCCGTCGCCGCCCATGGTCACGCCGTAGAGGATATCGGCAGCCTCCATCGTCTTCTTCTGGTGGGTGACCACGATGAACTGCGCGCGCTCGGAGTAGGTGCGCAGCAACTCGACGAAGCGGCCGATGTTGGCGTCGTCAAGGGCCGCCTCTACCTCGTCGAGCAGGTAGAACGGGCACGGGCGAGCGAGGAAGAGCGCGAACAGGAACGAGATCGCGCCGAGCGCCTTCTCGCCGCCGGAGAGGAGCGAGAGGCGAGTGACGCGCTTCCCGACCGGGCGAAGCTCGATCTCCACCCCGTGCTCTGCCTCTGCCTCGGCGCCGGCGTCCGCACCGTGTTCTCGCGGCTCGGTGAGCCGCAGGCGCCCGTGGCCGCCGGGGAAGAGCGTGGACGCGACCTCCTCGAAGTGGGCGCTGACCGCGGCAAAGGTGTCGTCGAAACGGCGCTCGACGGTTTCGGCGAGCTCGGTGCGCAGCTCCTCGAGCTCCTTCAGGCTGGCCTCGAGATCCGCGCGCTGCTCGGCCAGCTCCGTCAGGCGCTCCTTCTCGCGTTCGTACTCCTCCTTCGCGAGCGGGTTGACCTGACCCAGAGTCTCGCGGCGGCGCTCGAGTAGCTCGATCCTCGCGGCGAGCTCCTCGCGGTCGTCGCCCTCCGAGGGCTTGGTTCCCGCCTCGTCGAGCCGACGCCGAGCCTCGGCCGTCTCGGCTTCCAGGCGCGCCCGCTCGACGTCGATTCCGCCCGCGCGCTCGCCGGCCTCGGCGGTCACGCGCCTGACGTCGGCCTCCTCGCCGCCCAGCCGCCGCAGCTCCGCGGCCAGCTCGCCGGCCCGCGTGGCTCCCGCGTCAACGCGCGCGCGGAAAGGCGCCTCGAACCGCTCCGCCGCCGCGGCCGCGCCTGCGAGCGCGGCAGCCAGCCGCTCGGCAAGCGCGACCAACGGCCCGAGGGGACCCGCGGGCGCCTCTGCCGGAAGCTCCTCAGCGGCGTGCTCGAGCTGCTCGGCTTCCTTGGCCAGCCCGCGCCGGCGCGCGTCGAGCTGCAGCAGGATCGCTTCCGCCGTGTCGCCGGAGAACCAGAGCTCGCCCCGCTCGGCGTCGTAGCAGTGCCCCTCGCGTGTGACGAGGACGCCGCTCTCCGCGCGGGCCAGGTCGCTCGTCTCCGCAAGCCAGACGTCGGCGAGCAGCTCGGCCACGCGCCCACCGCCCGCTCGCGGCTTGACACGGCTCGACAGCGGCTCGGCGCCCACGAGTGGCGGGCGGGACGGCCGCTTGCCGTTCCCACGGGACGGCACCAGGACCCCCAGATCGCCGAGCCCGGCCGTGCGTGCCCGCTCGACGAGCCTCAGCGCGGCACCGGCGTTGGGCGCGACGACCGAGGCTGCCCGTCCCGCAAGCGCCGCGGCAACCGCGCGTTCGTACCCGGATTCGACCTCCAGCAGCGATAGCGCCAGCTTCTCTCCCTCCTCGGCCAGCGCCCGCGCCGCCGGCGGCAGGCCCTCCCGCTCGGCGAGCGAGTGCTCGAGCGCGCGCAGCCGCTCGCGGGTCAACCGCGCCTGCTCACGGAGCGCCTCGCGCTCGGGATTGGCTCGGGAGCGCGGAAGGAGGGGCTCGGCGCGCAGCCGCTCGGCGAGCTCGAGCGCCGCTTCGCGGCGGAGTTCGAGCCGTTCCGCACCGCTGCGGAGCCGGTAGAGCGCCGAGGTCGCTCCCTCGCCGCGCCCTGCTGCGGCAGCTAGCTCTTCCTCGATCCTGTTTCGCTCGGCGAGCAAAGCCTCGAGCCGCTCGTTGGTGCGCTTGCGCTCGAGCGCGGCCGCCGTTCTGCGCTCCTCGACCTCGCCGAGCCGCTCCTCGAGCTCCGCGAGCTCGAGCTCCGCGAGGCGCGCGCGCAGGCCGGCGATCTCCGTGCGCAGCTTCTCCGCGCGCTCGGCCGCGGTGGCCTGCAGCGCGAGCGGCCGCAAGCGGGTCTTGACCTCGGCCTCGAGATCCCGCGCCCGCTCGACCTGCACCTGCACCCGCGCGAGCTTCAGCTCCGCCCGGTGCCGGCGCCGTTTGAACTTCCCCAGGCCGGCCGCGTCCTCGATCAGCGCGCGCCGCTCCTCCGGCTTGCTCGCGAGGATCTCCTCGACCTTGCCCTGGCTGATCACCGAGCCGTGGCTGCCGCCGAGCCCGACGTCCGCCAGCAATTCGACGAGGTCTGTCCGCCGCACCGCCGCGCGGTTGATCAGGTACTGGCCTTCGCCGCCACGGTGCAGCCGCCGGGTGATCGAGATCTCGCTGAAGTCCAGCTCGGACAGCGCCCCGTCCTCGTTGTCGAAGAGGAGCTCGACCTCGCAGAAGTCGGCCGGAGCGTGTCCGGGCGACCCCGCGAAGAGCACGTCGTCGGGCTTCTCGGCCCGCAGCTCGTGCGGACTCAGGCTGCCGGAGGCCCAGAGCAGCGCGTCGGCGACGTTCGACTTGCCGGAGCCGTTCGGCCCGACCACGACCGCCACCCCGGGCTCGAGGCGCACCTCGACGGCCTCCGGGAACGACTTGAAGCCACGCAGTTTGATCGCACGAAGGTGCACGCGCGAGGGACGCTAGCGGGCGCCGCGGATGGCGGCGCCCTCGGTTTCTCTAGCCGTCCTCGACCATACCGGCGAGCTTCTCGCGCGGGAACTGGTCAGCCACCTCGGCGTGCGCGCTGCGGACGTGCTCCTCCGCGTTGTCCAGCACCTCGTCTTCGGTCTCGCCGCGGATCGTCTCACCACAGGCGCAGTTGATCACCTTCGCCATCCGGCACCTCCTCGAGCGTTCGTCGTGGTCACCGTCAACTCCAAGATCGCTCACGCCGCGCGGGCGAGCCGGTCGAGGGCCTCGCGCGCCGCGGCCTGCTCGGCGTCCTTCTTCGAGCGGCCGGTGCCGACGCCGGCTTCCTCCCCGTCGATCACCGCGGCACAGGTGAACGTGCGGTCGTGCGGCGGGCCCGCCACGTCGAGGACGCTGTAGGCGACCTGACGCCCCTGGCGGGCGAGCTCCTCCTGGAGCTCGGTCTTGTGATCCACATGGGTCGTCAGCGCGTAGGTGATACGTCCGTCGAACGCCGCGACCACCGCATCCCTGATCGCCTCGAACCCATGCTGCAGGTAGAGCGCCGCGAGCGAGGCCTCGAGCAGCGCGGCAAGGACATTGCGGTTTCGCGCCAGCCGGTCGAGCTCGTCCGGGGGCGCCAACTTTGTCCCGAGTTCGGCCAGGCGCTGGCCGAGGCCGAGCTCACGCGCCACGACCGCGCAACTCGCGCGCGAGACGACGTGCGAGCGGATCTTCGCCATCCCGCCCTCCGAGGAGTCCGGATACCGCTCGTACAGCGCCCTCGCGATCGCGAGCTCGAGCACACTGTCACCGAGGAACTCGAGCCGCTCGTACGACGACGCACGGTCGGGCGCCCACGAGCTGTGCGTGAAGACGTTCTCCAGCAGCTCGTCCGGCAGCCGGTCGATGAGCTTCGACAGCTCCTCAGGCCGACCGCCCGGAGCGCGGCTACTGGTGCGTGGAGACGTAGTCGACGGCCTGCCCGACGGTCTGGATCTTTTGCGCGTCGTCGTCCGAGATCTTGATCCCGAACTGGTCCTCCAGCTCCATGATCAACTCCACGAGATCGAGTGAATCTGCGTCGAGGTCCTCCTGGAACGAGGCTTCCTCAGTGACCTCGCTCTCGTCGACTCCGAGCTGTTCCGTCAGGACTTCCTTGACCCGCTCGAACACTTCCTCTCGTGACGCTGCCATTTCACCTCACTTGCCGGGGGCTTCAGAGCGCGCGGATGCTAACACTCTTTCCGGCAGTCGCTGGCCGAGGCGACCGACAACGTCGTGCTCGACCCCCCGTGCAGCGAGCCGGATCGCGTTGGCAATGGCGCGCCGAGACGAGTTGCCGTGGGCGATCACGGCGAGCCCGCGCAAGCCGAGAAGGTAGGCGCCGCCGTAGGTTTCGGGGTCCAGGCGCTGCCGTAGACCTCGTGCTGCCGAGCGCACGAGCAGGCCGCCGATCCGGCCCCGCCGACTCGAGACGATCTCCGCGCGGAGCTCCTCCAGCACGGTCAGGATCGTCCCTTCCATCAGCTTCAGGACGACGTTGCCGGTGAAGCCGTCGCAGACGACGACGTCTGCCCCCCCGACCAGCAGCTCACGGCTCTCCGTGTTGCCGCCGAAATGCAGGCTTTCGTCGGCAGTCAAGAGGGCGTGCGCCTCGAGCGTGAGCTGGTTGCCCTTCTCCGGCTCCTCGCCGATCGAGAGCAGGCGAACCTCGGGATCGTGCACGTCGAGCACGTCCTCGGCGAAGACGGTGCCCATATGCGCGAACTGGAGCAGATGCTCAGGCCGCGCATCGGCGTTCGCGCCCGAGTCGAGGAGCACCGAGGGGCCGCGTTTGGCCGGGATCACCACGGCGATCGCCGGCCGTGTGACTCCCGGCAGGCGCCGTAGCTCCAGAAAGCAGGCGGCGAGCATCGCACCGGTGTTCCCCGCGGAGACGACCGCGTCGGCGTTTCTCTCGCCGACCGCGCGGCACGCCGCCACGAGTGAGCTGTCGGGCTTGGCCCGCACGGCCTCGGCCGGCTTTTCGTCCATCTCGATCACCTGGGTCGTCGCAACGAGCTCCAACCCGCCGGTATCGAGGCCGGTTGGCCCGAAGAGGATCGGCTGGATCTCCGGTGAGAGCGCCTCGAGTGCGCCTGCGACGACCTCTTCTGGCCCGCGGTCCCCGCCCATCGCATCGAGAGCGACCCGAATCACGAGACTAAGGCGTCGCTTGCGATGCCGACCTCAGCTCGCGTGGGCTTTGCCCGCGCGAGCGTCTGAAATGACCGGTCGACCGACTCGAGCTCATCCGGAACCGTCCTATGGGGCGGGAGTGCGGAGCGGCTCGATCTCGCGGCCGCCGTAGGTCTTGCAGTTCGGGCACATCCGGTGCGGCTGCTTCGGCCGTCCGCACTGCGGGCAGGTGTTCACGCGCGGAGCCTCGATCCGGTGCGTCGCGCGCCGCTTGTCCCGGCGCGACTTCGAGGTTTTTTTCTTCGGGACGGCCATTGGCGGCGGAGTATAGCCAGCGCCTGCCGGCCGCTTTACCGGGGCTTTACCGAGGCTTTCCGTTCTCCTCGCCTCGTCTTGCCCGCGCAGAACCGGCCTGGGGCGATCCTTCGGCGGCCAACTGAGAGCACCGACGGAAGGAGAGAAACAGATGTTCAAGCTCGCAGCCATCATCGGAGGAGTCCTGCTCATGGCGGGCGTGGCCCTCGCCGGCACCCTCACGAGCCTCGACTCCACGAACAGCCCGACCATTGGGACGACGACGCTCCCTGCCGTCAGCACGGAGCGGCTGGATGATCGCGGCCAGGAGAACGTCGAGCAGCGGGGCCGGGCGAACGAGCCCGGCGAGGACGTCCGCGGCCCCTGCGACGAGCCCGAGCACGCGGACGACCCGCGCTGCACCGGCGCGCCTGCCGCGCGCAACGACGACGACGACGGCGCCGACGACCTGGGCGATCGCCGCGGCAGCGACGATTCGTCCCGCGGCTCGTCCGGCCCAGGCCCGAACTCCGGCCCGAGCGACGACTCCGGCCACGACGACGAGGGCGACGACGACTCGGGCCACGGCGGCGGCCACGACGACTAGCACCGGCTTCTCCCCAGCAGAGCGGAGGCGGCCGTCCCCAGTACCTTGGCCGCCTCCGCGTGATTTCGGCGTGAGCAGGAACAATCACGGACGATGAGCAGGCCTAGGCGCACGATTCTCCTCGTCGAGGACGAGGTTTCCATCACCGAGCCGCTGGCCGAGGCCCTCCGGAGCGAGGGCTTCGAGACGCAGGTGGCCGGAACGGTGGCAGAGGCGCTCGAGCTCGCCCGGCGCGAACCCGACCTCGTCCTGCTCGACCTGATGCTGCCGGACGGCTCCGGCTTCGACGTCTGCCGCGAGCTGCGGAAGCGGTCGCAGGTGCCGATCATCATGTTGACCGCCCGCGGCGAGGAGGCCGACCGCGTCGTGGGGCTGGAGCTCGGCGCCGACGACTACGTGGTCAAGCCCTTCAGCGCGCGCGAGGTGGTGGCGAGGATCCGCGCCGTCCTGCGCCGGGCGGATGCGCCAGAGCCCGCCGGCGGGGTGCGCCTCGAGGTCGGCGACCTGCGTCTCGATCCCGCCCGGCACGAGGTCACCCACCGCGGCGCGTCCCTCGAGCTGAGCCGCAAGGAGTTCGAGCTGCTGCACCTGCTGATGCGCAACGCGGGCTCCGTTGTCACACGAGAGCGCCTGATTGATGAGGTCTGGGATCCGAACTGGTTCGGCTCGACAAAGACGCTCGACGTCCATGTGAGCGGGCTCCGGCGCAAGCTCGGCGACGATCCCGCCGAGCCGCGCTATCTGCACACCGTGCGCGGCGTCGGCTTCCGCTTCGCCTCGCCCGACGAGGCTGAATGAGCCTCCGCCTGCAGATCATGGGGGCGTTCGCGTACGTCCTGCTCTTGATCCTAGTCGCGCTCGAGGTGCCGCTGGCGGTCAACCTGGCGCGCCGGATCGATGCCGAGGTGAAGAACGAGTCCGCCGCGCAGGCGTTCGTCGTCTCGGCGGGCGCGTCCGGGCGAATGAACAACCCGAAGCAGCTCAGGGAGCTCGCGAACGACGCGGGGCGGGATCTCGGCGGCCGGGTGATCATCGTGGACGCACCGCGCGGGCGTCTGCGGGCCGACTCGACCGACCCTTCGCCGGGGCTTCTCCGCTACGCCTCTCCCTCGCGGCCGGAGCTCCGAATCGCTCTTTCGGGACGGCGTGCGCAAGGGGAGCGCCATAGCGCCACGCTCGGCGCGGACCTGCTCTACACCGCGGTGCCCGTGACGAACAACGGCCGCGTGGTCGGAGCGGTCCGTGTCACGCAGAGCCTCGACGCCGTTCACGCGCGGACCCGGCGGGCGGTGCTGGCGCTCGTCGCGATCGGCGGCTTCGCCCTGGTGCTGGGGCTCGCACTCGCATGGGTGCTCGCGAGCTCGCTCTCAAGCCGCTCCGCAGCCTCGCCGAGACGGCACGCCGTGTGGAGGCGGGCGACTTCGACGCGCGCGCGGAACGGTCAGGTGCGCGCGAACAGCGCGATGTCGCGAGCGCCTTCAACGACATGACCGGTCGGCTCGGAACGGTTCTGGCCGCTCAGCGCGAGTTCGTCGCCAATGCCTCGCACCAGCTGCGGACGCCGCTGACCGGACTGCGCCTGCGCCTCGAAGCCGCCCGTTCGAAGGGCGGCGAGGCGGTCAGGCCGGAATTGGAGGCGGCCGAGCGCGAGGTCGAGCGGCTCGCCCGCCTGCTCACCTCGCTCTTGACCTTGGCGCGCGAAGGAGACAAGCCGGGCCCCAGCCGGCTCGTATCCCTGGCGGGAGTGGCCGAGCGAGCGCACGAGCGCTGGGCTGGAGCCGCCGAGCAGGACGGACGCTCACTCGAGCTCGTCGGAAATGGCGACGCTGCGATCAATGCCTCCGACGAGGACCTCGCCATCCTGCTCGACAACCTGATCGAGAACGCGCTCCGCTACTCACCGTCCCGCGTGACGGTCGACTGGGGTCAGGAGGGCGGGGAGGCTTGGCTCGCGGTGCTGGACGAGGGCCGCGGGCTGGCCGCCGGCGAGGAGAAGCGGCTCTTCGAGCGCTTCACGCGGGGTAGCGCTGGCAACGAACGCTCGGGCACCGGGCTCGGGCTCGCGATCGTCGACACGCTGGCCCGCCGCTGGCGCGGCCGCGCGGCGCTCGCGAACCGCTTGGAGGGCGGGATGCGCGCAGAAGTGCGTTTTCCGGCCGCGGCTACAGTGAGCGAGGAGCCATGGGTCGAGCCCTCGTAGTAGCCGTCCTCGCCCTCACCGGGCTGCTATGCGCTGCCGGGATCGGCGTGGCCGCCTACGTCGTCTCCCGCGACTCGGTCGCAGTTCCGGTCACCCGGCTGCAGCCGAAGCCGAGCAGGACGCTGACCCCGAAGCCGACCGCCGGCCGGTCGGCGAGGGCCCGGACGACGACGGCCCCAACCACCCCCACGGCCACGACCACGACCGTGGACGACCATGGTGATGGCAGTGACAACTCAGGCCACGGCGGCGGCGGCGGCCGCGGCGGAGACGACTAGAGCCGGTCTCTGAGCTCGGCCAGGGCCGACCAGCGCGAGTCGGCCTGAGGCTCGTCGTGCTCGTGCGGCTCGGCGTTCAGGTCCTTCCCGCAGACGGGGCAGAGCCCCGCGCAATCAGGCCTGCAGAGGATCTTGTCGGGCAGCGCGAGCGCCAGTGCGTCGCGAGCCCAGGAGGAGAGGTCGAGCTTGTCGTCGTCAAGATAGGGCGTCCGCATCTCGTCCGACTCCGGCGTCGTCGCCTGGTACTCGCGCGCGGAGATCGGCAGCTCGAGCGCGGCGTCCTCGAGACAGCGGTAACACGGCCCGTGCAGGCTCACGCGGTAGCTCAGCTCGAACACCGTCCCGGTCGAGGCGCGGGTGATCGTCACCTCGGCCGGCACCGTCTGCGGCACGGGCAGGTAGCTCTGGCCGCCGAGCTCGAGCGGCTCGAGCTCGATCTCGAGCTCGTCCCGGAACTGCTCGCCCGAGCGGAGCTTGATCGTGCGCAGGTTCAGCGTGGTCATTGTGACCACCGTAGCAACGGGTCCTAGATGCGCCGGACGAGCTCCTCGAGGGGCTTCCGGTTGGCGTCTGCGCTCCACGCCTCCGCGCTCTTCGACTCCGGGTCGAGCGGCCGTTTCGGGTAGCCGAAGCTCGGGATGCTGACCGGCAGCAGGCCGTCGTCGAGACCGAGGGCGCGGGCGGCCGCGGCCGGCTCGGGCATCCCGTTCGGGCACGAGACGACCCCGTCATTCCAGGCGGCCAGGAACATGTTCTGCAGCGCGCGGCCGACGTCGATGGCCGCCCCGCCGCCTTGCGTGACGATGGCGATCACGAGCGGCGCGTTGCGTATGTTGTCGGGCGCGTAGACCGCCTGGGCGACGTGTTCTTTCGCCCCCGGGCTCGCCACCACGACGAAGAGCCACGGCTGCTTGTTCATCGCGCTCCCGGCCACGCGGCCGGCGTCGAGGATTCGCCGCTCCACCTCCGGTGGCACCGGCCGCTCGGCGTAGCTGCGCCAGTCGCGCTTGCTCGCGACGGCCAGGTAGGTGTCCAACGCGGCCCTCTAAGGCGTCGCTTGCGACGCCGTCAGCAAATGCCCGGTCGACCCAAGCGACTCCGCGACCACGCTAGAACGGGTGGTCGTCGTTGGAGCTCTCGGCAGCCACACCTGCGACCACCGATTCCTGTGAGCGCTCGTGCAGCCGCTCGCGACCCCGTTTGACCGCGGTCAGGAACTTGTCGAGGTTGACCTCGAGGGTCGAGAGGATCGAGTCGGCCCAATCCTCCATCTCCAGGCGGGTCTCCCGCGCCTGCCGCCTCGCGTCGTCGACGATGTCCCCTGCCTGCCGCTCCGCGAGCTTGACGATCTCGGTCTGAGACGCCTCGCGCACGGCCTGCTCGCGAGCTTCGCCGAGAATCCGGTCGCACTCGCGCTTCGCCTCGGCGAGCATCTCCTGGCGCTCCTTGACGATCCAGCGCGCCTGCTTGATCTCCTCGGGGATCGTTGCCCGCATCTGGTCGAGGATGTCGTAGATCTCCTCGCGGTCGATGCGCACCTGGTCGGTGAGCGGAACGGCCTTCGCGTTGTGCACGAGATCGTCGAGCTTGTCGATCAGAACCAGTACATCCATAGGTTTGCGGAGTTTACAGGCGCGTATCGGCTGCTAGTGGCGCCATAACCTGCGCAGGCCGCCACGGCGCTCCGGCGGTTGCTCGGACTCCGCTTCCGGCTCGGGAGCCGGCGGCGGTGGCTCCTCGCGCGGCGCGTCGGTGCCGGAGATCCAGCGGCGGCCGCTTGCGCGGAGCTCTTCGAGCAGCGCGTGGGCCTCGCTCGGTGCAAGGACGACCTCGTTGGCCTGCCCCAGCTGCGCCTCGAGCCCGTCCGCGGAATCGCTCGCCGCGCCGCGGGCGCGCAGCTTCTGGAGCACGTCCTGGACCTCCCGGCGGGCGAGGCGCACCTCGCCTCCCGTGCCGAGCATGGTCTCCAGCTTGTCGGTGTCGATCACTCCTGGGGATTCTCCGGCGTTCCGGGCCGGCCGTCCGGGAAGAGCTCCTTGAATCTGCGTGCGACGGCCTCGGGCACGAGCTCGTCCACCTTTCCGCCGAAGGACGCGATCTCCTTCACGCCGCTCGAGGAGACGAAGCTGTATTGCGGGCTCGCCATCACGTAGAGGGTCTCGATGTCCGGCGCCAGCGTGCGGTTGAGGTGGTTCATCTGGAACTCCCACTCGAAGTCGGAGATCACACGCAAGCCCTTGACCATGGTCTTGGCCCCCCAGCGCTGGGCGAAGTCGACGACGAGCTCGGAGAAGACCTCGACTTCGACGTTGTCCTGCCCGCCGAGCGCTTCGTTCAGGAAGCCGACGCGCTCCTCGACGCTGAACATCGTCCCCTTGTGGTGCGGATCACGCACCACGCCGACGACAACCCGGTCGAAGATGGCCGCGGCGCGCGTGATGATGTCGAGGTGGCCGAGGGTGACCGGGTCGTAGGAGCCCGGGCAGATTGCGGTCAGCGGGTGCTGATCACTCATCGCGCTCGAAGAGGGTCAGGCGCGCCGCTCCGTACCGGCGGCTTTTGAGCTTGCGCAGCGGCAGCTCGGGCTCATCGCTTGCTGCGGTCTCGACGATGAGCAGGCCCCCTGGCCCAAGGATCTCGGGCAGGTACTGAATCAGTGCGTTTTGCAGGGAAGAAAACCTCCGGTAGGGCGGATCGACGAGCACGAGATCGTACCGCCTTCCTCCTCGGGCGTCGGCGCGGATGGCCGTGAGTGCGTCCCGGCACAGCACCTTGGCGCCACTAAGGTCGAGCTTGTCGAGGTTGCGGTTGATCGCGCGGCAGGCGTCCCGATCGGACTCGACGAAAGTCGCGCTCTCGGCGCCGCGGGAGAGGGCTTCGAGGCCCATCGCACCCGAGCCGGCGAAGAGGTCGAGCACGTTCGCGCCCTCCGCCGCCCCGGGCCCGAGCAGGTTGAACGCGGCCTCGCGAACACGGTCGCCCGTCGGTCGGGTCTCGGTGCCCTTGGGCGCGAAGATGCGCGCCCCCTTCCGCGAGCCGGCGATGATCCTCATGGTCCGGGAGCCTAGGCCGTTCGAGCGCTGACCCGGGGTCAGAGCCCCAGCCGTGGCCGAAAGGGACGGTTTCGGGCCTGACACCTGCACGCATCGAATTGTTGCATGCTCACTCTTTGCAAAAGGACCGGCGCCAGGGACATGCCCCGGGGTCAGACCCCGGGACGTGCCGAGTTGAGCCTAGGCAGGCTCCGGCAGCGGTGGGTCTTCTTCGCCGTCGAGGCAGCGGAGGGCCCACTCGGCCTCCTGACCAACGGTCCACCAGCCCTCGACGTTTGCCTCGTCACCCTTCAGCCGTTCGAGCTGAGGCCGGGATTCCTGCAAATTTAGGACGCCGGCCGCAAAGATGCTCCAGAAGCGCACCTCGGGCTCGAGATCCCGGAGAGACGAGACGATCGCCGTCCGGATGCCCGCGAGCACCGGCTGGTACTGGAGCAGATGCCCGAGCGCCTCCGCCGCGTGAGCGCGCACAAGCGGGCTCTCGTCAGTGTCCGCGAGCCGCCTCGCGAGGACATCCGAGACGTTCGCTTCGCCGCTGAATCCGAGCACGTACGCCGCAGTCGCGCGACCCTCCTCGTGAGCTCGGCTTTCGAGCAGGCGCTCGATGCGACGCAGCGTCCCCGGATCGCCCACCTGGGCAAGTTCCGTGGCGGCCTTCCAGCGCTTGGCATCGTCGCGGGCCTTCAGCGCCCGGACGAGGCGCCGCTCCCGGAACGAGCTCACGCCGCCACCTCCTTCTGCCGGAAAAGCGCCTCGACCTCGTCCACCAAGGGCCCCTCGTAGGTGACGAGCCCTTCGGCGGCGGCGCGCGCTCGCTCGAGCAGCGGCCGGTCGGCGCGTAGCCGCGTGAAGCGGAACTCGGAAATCCCAGCCTGCCTCGTGCCCATCAGCTGGCCTTCCCCGCGCAGCTCGAGATCCTTTTCGGCCAGCTCGAAGCCGTCCGTCGATTCGACCAGCGCCTGCAGCCGCTCCTGAGCGTTGTCGGTCAGCTCCTCGCGCTGCCGCGAGATGAGCAGGCAGTAAGACTGCTCGGCCCCCCTCCCCACTCGCCCGCGGAGCTGGTGCAGCTGCGCAAGCCCGAAGCGATCCGCCTCCTGGACGATCATGATCGTCGCGTTCGGAACATCCACGCCGACCTCGATCACCGTCGTCGCGACCAAGACGTCGAGCTCGCCCGCCTTGAAGCGGCCCATCAGCTCGCGACGGTCGGCAGGCCGCAAGCGACCGTGCAGCAGACCGACGCGATAGCCCTTCAGCTCCACCCGTTGCAGCCGCTCGGCCTCCCCCTCTGCGGCCCGCGCCTGGGAGGTCTCCGAATCCTCGATCAGCGGGCACACGACGTAGGCCTGGCGTCCGGCCTCGAGGTGCTTGCGCAGCCGGGTGTAGGCCTCCGAGCTTCGCTCCGCCGTCACCCAGGAGGTGACGATCGGCTTCCGGCTCGCGGGCGGCTTGGCGATCTCGGTTACGTGCAGGTCGCCGTAGACGGTCAGCGCGAGTGTGCGCGGGATCGGAGTCGCGGTCATGTGCAGTACGTGCGGCGTACGCCCTTCCACCAGGGCACGTCGCTGCTCGACCCCGAAGCGGTGCTGCTCGTCCACGACAGCAACGGCGAGTCCTTCCAGCACGACGCCTTCCTGGATCAGCGCGTGCGTGCCGACCACGATCTGGGAGCCCTCGATCTCCGACTTGACCGATCCGGTGAGCAGGACCACGCTCACGCCGAGCTGCGTGCACAGGGGCTCGACCGTAAGAAAGTGCTGCTCAGCTAGGGTTTCGGTCGGCGCCATGAGCGCGCCCCGCTGTCCAGCCTCCACCGCCCGCAGCAGGGTGTAGAGCGCGACCACGGTCTTGCCCGAGCCGACGTCGCCCTGCAGCAGGCGCTGCATCGGAGCGGCCCGCGCGAGGTCGCCGTCGATCTCTTCGATCGCCTGCTCCTGGTCCGGCGTCAGCGTGAACGGGAGCAGCTCCTGGTAGCGGCGCACGAGCCCGCCCGGTTTCCCGAGTGCCGGCGCAACGGCGGCCTCGCGTCCGGCCCGTGCCCTCGCAAGGCCGACCTGGAGCACGAGCAGCTCGTCGAAGGCGAGCCGGCGGCGGCCTTCCTCCCCTTCCTCCTCCGAACGTGGCCGGTGCAGCGCAACGAGCGCATCCGCGCGCAGCGGCAGCCGCTCGCTCACCTTCAGCGGCGCCGGCAGCGCATCGGGCACGTCACGTGCGTGCGGCAGCGCCCGCTCCACGAGCGCCCGCAGTCGCTTGGGCGGCACCTCCTCGCTGGCCGGGTAGACCGGCGCGAAGTCGGCGGTCGCGGAGACGCCGTTCAGGTCGTACGAGCGGACGGCGAACTCGTTCCGCTTGAGCTGGCCGCGCAGCCGGACGCGCGTCCCAGGCTGCAGCTTCTCCGCTAGCCAGGCCTGGTTGAACCAGACCGCGGTGATCTCGTCGCTTCCGTCGGCGACGCGGGCCTGGACGATGGCGAGCCGCGAAGGCCGCCGCACCGAGACGCGCACCACCTCACCTGCGATCGCCGCCTCCTCGCCTGCCAGGAGATCGGCGATCGGCCGCTCGGGCACCGCCTGCTCGTAGCGGTGCGGCCGGTGCTCGAGCAGGTCGCGGACCCTGCGCAGTCCGAGCTTCGCCAGCTTCTGCTCGAGCGCAGGGCCGACCCCGGAAAGCGAGGCCACCGGCCGCTCCGCGCTCTCGGGTCGCGGAGTCCCGGGCAGCTTGGGCCAGCTCGCGGGCGCATCCTCTCCGGCAAAGCCTTTGGGCACCCGGCCAGTCTAGGAACCGCTGCGGCTACTCGACGTCGTCGAACCAGAAGAAGCCGATCGTGCCCGGCCCCGCGTGGGCGCCGACCACCGGACCAAGGGTGGTCACCAGCTCGAGCTGCGCCGCGGGGCGAGTACGACGCACGAGCTCCGTCAACGCCTTCGCGCGCTCGGGGGCCTCAGCCTGCGCGATCCCGATGCGCAGGGTCGGCGCGTCGCGCGTCGAGCCCGTGAACGTTGACTCGAACTCGAGGAACGCCTTCCGGTTTCCGCGCACCCGCTTCACCGGGATGACCTCGCCGTCCGTGATCGTGAGGATCGGCTTGATGTTCAGCAGCTCGCCCGCCCAGGCGCGAGCCCGGCCGATCCGCCCGCCACGTGCCAGGTACTCGAGTGTCTCGACGGTGAAGATCAAGCCCGCCTCCCGCCGGTAGCGCTCGACGAGGGCATCCAGCTCGTCGTCGCTCGTGCCGCGCTCGAGCCGGCGCTGAATCGCAAACCCGAGCATCGCGATCGCCGCAGAGGCACTCTGCGAGTCCAGCGTGCGAACGCGCTCGTCGCCGAGCAGCCGCGCCGCCGCCCGCGCGCTCTCGATCGTCCCCGAGAGCTTCCCGGCAATGTGCAGCGAGAGGATCCTCTCGTAGCCGGCGAGTTGCTCGTAGACGGCGAGGAAGTCGCCCGGAGTCGGCTGCGAGGTCGAAGGCGTCTCCGTCGCCGTGCGCAGGCGCGCATAGAACGCCTCCGGCGCGAGCTCGACGTAGTCCCGATAGCTGTCGTCGCCGAAGCGCACGTAGAGCGGTACCACACGCCAGTTCGGAAAGCGCTGCGGCGCCTCGGGGAAGTCGGTGGTCGAGTCGACCACAACCGCGGTGTTCTGCGCGGTCAGCTCCATCAGACCGCCGCGCGCGCCGCGTCTCGGATCGCAGCGACGATCGGGTCGAGCCCGTCGTCCTTGCGCAGGCACGCAACCGCACCGGCCTCGGTCAACGCGTCCCGCTCGCGGATATTTGCGGAGGCGGTGAGGCAAACCACCGCGGTCTCCGGACAGGCCCCGAGGACCGCCCGTGTGGCCTGCACGCCGTCCAGGCCGGGCAGCCGGTAGTCCATCAGCACCACATCGGGGCTCAGCTCGGCGGCAACCGCCGCGGCGGCGGCGCCGTCGGAGACCGAGGCGACCACGTCCATGTCGGAGCGCAGCCCGAGAAGCAGCTCGAGTGCCTCGCGGAAGACCTCGTTGTCCTCGACCAGAACGACGCGGATCGGCTCGTTCACGATGCCATCACTCAACGGACAGTAGAAGCGGGTAGTGCGGCTGGCCGCCCTCGTGTACCTCGAGCTCGAGGTCGGGATGGTTCCGAGCGAGCTCGTCGAGGACCCCGTTCAGTGGCGGTGCGCCCTCGCCGGTGAGGACGGTGAGCACGTCACGCCGCGCGGCGAGCAGCCGGTCGAGCAGCAAGCGCGTCACCTCGTCGAGGCTCGCGTCCGCCGCGACGGCCTTGCCGTCGAGCAGCCCGAGATAGTTGCCTGCGCGCACCCGGATACCGTCCACGCTCGCGTCACGGGAGGCGACGGTCACCTCGCCGGTCGCCACCTGCTGGGCGGCTTCGCTCATCGCCGCGGCGTTCTCCTCGGCCGACCGCTCGCCGTGAAAGGCGACGAGCGCGGCCAGTCCGGCGGGAATCGACTCGGTCGGCACGACGTGGACCGGCTTGCCCGCGACCCGAGAGGCCTGCTCCGCGGCCATGACGACGTTCTTGTTGTTCGGGAGCAGGACGACCTCGTCCGCGGAGACCGCATCCACCGCCTCGAGCAGGTCGGCCGTGGAGGGGTTCATCGTCTGCCCACCCTCGATCACCTTCTCGGCGCCGAGACTCTTGAACAGGCGGCGGTTTCCCTCGCCCGCGACCACGGCGACCACGCCGGCACGCGAGGCGCCGCCGGGAAGCGCGGAGAGAAGCCGCTGTTCGCGCTGCTCGGTCTGGCGGTGCATGTCGGCGATCTCGATGCCCTCGATCGTCCCAACGTTCGTTCCGAGCGACAGCGCCGCGCCCGGGTCGTCCGTATGGACGTGAACCTTGAGCGCCTCGGGGTCGCCCACGACGAGCAGCGAGTCGCCGAGCCGGTCGAGCTCGGCCTCCAGCTCCTCGGCATCGAGGCCGTCGCCCTCGACCACGAACGTGGTGCAGTAGCGATAGCGCGAAGGCTCCAGGTGCACGGCTTCGACAGCCGGCTCGTCGCGCGCAGGTGGTTCGACAAGCGGCTCATCGGAGGCCACAGCGGCGAGCCCGCGAACGAGCTCGACGAGACCCGCGGCACCTGCATCCACCACGCCGGCCTCGCGCAGGACCTCGAGCTGCTCGGGGGTGCGCGCCACCGCCTCATAGCCGCGCTCGACGAGCCGCTTCAGCAGCGCCGCTGGCTCGACCTCGGCGCCTGCACTCTCCTCTGCGGCGGCGGCGAGCTCGCGGATAACCGTCAACATCGTCCCTTCGACCGGCTTGCGTACGGCGCGGTAGGCCTCGTCGCTCCCCCCGCGGACCGCACGTGCGACTGCCGTCGAGTCGATCGTCTCCGCAGCGCCCAGCACCTCGGCCGCACCGCGAACGATCTGCGAGAGGATCACGCCGGAGTTGCCGCGGGCCGACATCAGCGCAGCCCGCGTGGCCTCGCGCCCGAGAGTTGGGCGGTCGGTGGCGCTCGTGGCGTCCAGGGCTTCGACGAGCCCGCGCGCAGTCAGCGCGAGGTTCGTACCCGTGTCGCCGTCCGGAACCGGGTAGACGTTGAGGTCGTCGATCCTTCGGCGGCTCAGCTCGAGCGAGGCGAGCGCACCACGGGCGAGCTCGCGGGCGGTGTCGAGATCGTTCATGCGGACCGCTTTACATCCTGGATGTGCACGTCCACCGAGGCAACCTCCAGGCCGGTCAGGCGCTCGACCTCGTAGGCGACCTGCGAGCGAACGGTCGCGGCCACTTCGGCCAGGTTGAGCCCGTAGGCGACGACCACGTAGAGCTCGAGCGCGACCGCGCCGTCGAGGCTGCGGACGACGATCCCGCGCAGCGCCTTCCCCTTTGGCAAGAGCCGGGTAACGCGATCTCGCGCCGCGCCCGGTGCTCGCAGCGACATGCCGACGACGCCGTAGCACTCGGCGGCGGTCCGTCCCACGATCTGTGCGATCGCTTCGGGCGCGATCGTGATCCGTCCAAGCTCGGACGGGAGAGTGAGAGAGCTTTCGTCCACGCCCTGCGTTAGACGCGGGGGACGCCTCGGGCGGTTGCTCAGACGGCTTTTTGGACCTTGCCGCCCTTGATGCAGCGCGTGCAGACGTACGCCCGAGTCGCTTTCCCGCCGAGAAAGACGCGAACGCGCTGCAGGTTCGGGTTGAAGCGCCGCTTGGTGGCCACCATCGAATGGCTCCGGTTGTGGCCGAACGAAGGCTTCTTCCCACAGATGGCACAGACCTTGGACACGGCGGCGGATACTAGCTCAAGGCGGTCGCTTGTCGACGCCCACCATTGGAGGCCGTTCCGGCTTGCCGGTGCGGCCGTTTACGCCGGTGCGCTTCCGGCTGCCGCCCGAAGCTGCGAGAAGACGTCCGCCATCTCGAGGGCCGTGCGAGCCGCCTCGACACCCTTGTCGAGCCGCTCGCGTGCCTGCTCCTCCGTGTCGGTGGTCAACACCCCGAACGCAACCGGCACGCCTGTTTCCAGGCCGGCGAGCTGGAGACCGCTGGCCGCCTCGCTCGCGACGAACTCGAAGTGCGGCGTCTCGCCGCGCACCACGGCGCCGAGGGCGACGATGCAGGAGTAGCGTCGTGTCTTGGCCAGCGCCATCGCCGCGAGGGGCAGCTCGAAGGCGCCGGGGACCGGGATCACGGTCACCGCCTCCCGACCGACTCCTGAGCGCTCGAGCTCGTCCAGCGCCCGCGTGAGCAGCTCGCGCGTGAGCTCGCCGTTGAAGCGGGCGACGACGATGCCAACCGCCCTGCTCGAGCCGCTCGGTTTTCCCTCGATCACGCCATAGCCGTCGGGGATCCGGAGCTCGCCGGAAGCGTGCTCGGGCGAGCGCAGCCTTGGCAGCTCGTCCTCCTCGGCCGGGACGTCCTCGTCCGGCTCGAGCTCCGGCTCCGACTCCGGTTCCGCCTCGTTCTCGGGCTGAGCCTGCTCGTTCTCGAGCTCAACCTGCGTGACGTCCTCCAGGCGCTCCTCGTCGGGATCCGGTCCGAGACGCAGCCGGGGCCGGTCGAGTCCGTCGCTCACGTCTTGGGCTCCGCCTCGAAGCGGAGATCCTGGTGGTGGAGCCGATGGCCGAGCTTCTGGCGCTTGACCGCGAGGTAGCGCCGGTTCTCGGCATGCGGCGGCGTCTCGATCGGCACCTGCTCGACCACGGCCAGGCCGAAACCCTCGAGACCGCTGATCTTCTTGGGGTTGTTGGTCAGGATTCGGATCGTCGAGAGGCCGAGGTCGGCGAGGATCTGGTTCCCGATCCCCCAGTCGCGCGCGTCGGCCGGAAAGCCGAGCTCGAGGTTCGCCTCGACCGTGTCGAGCCCCGTCTCCTGCAGCTCGTAGGCGCGCAGCTTGTTCAGCAGGCCGATCCCGCGGCCCTCCTGAGCCATGTAGAGCAGGACGCCGCGGTCCTCGCGGCCGATCTGCAGCAGCGCCTGGTCGAGCTGCTCGCCGCAGTCGCAGCGGAGTGAATGGAAGACGTCGCCCGTCAGGCACTCGGAGTGCACGCGGACGAGCACGTCCGGCATCCCGTCGACCTCGCCCTTCACGAGCGCGAGGTGGTGCTTGTCGGTCAGTGTCTCGCGAAAGGCGACGGCCGTGAACTCGCCATAGCCGGTGGGGAGGCGCACGGAGGTCGTCCGCTCGACCAACTTCTCGTGACGGCGGCGGTACTCGATCAGGTCGGCGACGGTGATCAACTTCAGGCCGTGCTCGTCGCAGTACGTGATCAGGTCGGGCACGCGCGCCATCGTGCCGTCGTCGTTCATCACCTCGCAGACGACGCCCGCGGGGTTGAGCCCCGCGAGGCGGGCGAGATCGACCGCGGCTTCCGTCTGGCCGGCACGGCGCAGAACGCCACCTTGCTTCGCGCGCAGCGGGAAGACGTGGCCTGGCTGGACGAGATCCGCCGAGCCCTTGCTCGGGTCGATCGCGACCTGGATCGTGCGCGAACGATCGGGCGCCGAGATGCCGGTGGTGATGCCTTCCCGCGCCTCGATCGAAATCGTGAAGGCAGTGCCGAATGGAGCTTCGTTTCGGTCGGTCATCAACTGCAGCCGCAGCTCGTCGCAGCGCTCCTCGGTCAGGCAGAGGCAGATCAGGCCGCGGCCGTGGGTGGCCATGAAGTTGATCGCTTCAGGAGTCGCGAACTGCGCCGCGATCGTCAAATCACCCTCGTTCTCACGGTCGGCGGCGTCCACCACGACCACGAACTTGCCCTGGCGGATGTCCTCGATCGCCTCCTCGACGGTGGAGAAGGCGTTTGCGAGTTCGGTTGCGTCCATCTCGGGTCGGATCGTATCCCTCAGGACGGCGCGAGCCGCTCCGCGTACTTCGCCAGCAGGTCGACCTCGACGTTGACGTCATCGCCTCGTTCGAGTACGGCGAGCGTGGTCTCCTGCAGTGTGAACGGGACGAGTGCGATCTCGACGCCGCTGTCGTCGAGCGCGGCGACGGTCAGGGCGACGCCGTCAACGGTCAGCGAGCCCTTCTCCACGCAGTAGCGTAGAAGCTCCTGGTCGAGCGCGAGCCGGAGGCGCGCGCCGTCGCCGTCGGGCTCGACCGAGCGGACGCGGCCGAGGCCGTCGATGTGGCCCTGGACGAAGTGCCCGCCGAGCGGCTCGCCGACGCGGAGGGCCGGCTCGAGGTTGACCTCGGCGCCAGCCCTGAGGCGGCCGAGGTTCGAGCGGGCGATCGTCTCCGGGACCGCGTTGAAGGCGAGGCTGCCGTTCTCGACCGCGGTCGCGGTAAGGCAGCAGCCGGCGACGGCGATCGAGTCGCCGGGCTTGGTCGCGGCCGCCGTCGCGGGTGCTTCGATGCGCAGGCTCACGCCGCGGCCGTTCTCGCCTTGCTCGGCGCTTGTGACCCGGCCGCGCTCGCGGACGATGCCGGTGAACATGGCACGAAGGGTAACCGTGAGGTAACACGAGAGAGGCCCTGATTCCCGCGTGAGCCCGTCCTTGCAGGCTCGGCTCCGCGGTTCAGGAGCCGCCGAGGGCGAGCGCTTCGAGCGTCTCGCGGGCAACCATCTCGAGCTCGGCTCGCTTGCGATCTTCGCTGAGCTCCGCTCGCAGCTCCTCGACGGCCTCCACCTGCTCGGCGGCCAGCTCCCGGCACCCCACCTGCTCCAGCTCCCGCTGCAGCTCGTCGTCCGAGACATGCCTCGCCAGCCAGCGCGAGATCACGGTGACCAGGCGGTCGTCGGCTCGGGCTGTGGTCTCAGGGTTCGTGGACATAGGCCGTCAGCAACAGGTCTTCACCAACAGGCTCGGCCGCCAAACGGGACACGGCCTTCGGCTCCGGTAGCGCGGCAACCGGCCCGGCACCTTCACCGGAGATCGTCGGCGCGACGAACATGAGCAGCTTGTCCACGAGATCGGCTGTGAGAAAGGCGCCGGCCAGGGTTGGTCCGCCCTCCAGGAGGAGCGTTTGCACACCCTCTCCTGCAAGACTCGTCAGCTCCTCCTCGAGCGGCCCCGAGCGGAGCTCGAGCACCGAGCCTTCCGGGAGCGGGCCGCCGCCGAAAGCCAACCGCCGGGGTTGGCTCCGGGCGCCCACGTCGCGCGCGGTCAGCGCCGGATCGTCCGCCCGCACCGTGCCCATGCCGACGGCAACGGCATCGGAGGCCGCGCGCAGCTCGTGCACCCGCCGGCGGCTCGCCTCCCCCGAGACCCAGCGCGAGCCCGGCACGGTCACCCGGCCGTCCAGCGTCATCGCGACCTTGTAGGTGACGAAGGGGCGGCCTCGAGCGATCCAGATGCGCCAGGCCTCGTTCTGTAACCTGGCCTGCCACGAGTCGGTCACGACGACCTCGAGGCCGGCGTCGCGCAGGCGGTCGAAGCCTTTGCCATCCACCTTCGGGTTCGGGTCTCCGGCAGCAGCAACCACGCGAGCCACCCCGGCAGCGACCACGGCGTCGGCACAGGACGGCGTATCGCCGTGATGCGAGCACGGCTCGAGCGACACGTACAAGGTCGCTCCCCGCGCCCGCTCGCCCGCATCCTCGAGTGCAGCGACCTCTGCGTGAGGCGAACCGCGCCCCACGTACCAGCCCTCCCCCACAACCTCACCGTCGCGCACCAGCACGGCGCCGACGAGCGGATGCGTCTGCTCGACCTGCCCCCGGCCCCGCTCGGCGAGCGCGAGCGCCCGCTCGAGGCTCACGCTAATGCCTCGACGAGCCGGCGGTACGCGCGCGGCAGGTCCTCCGAGCCGAAGATCGCTGTGCCAGCGACGAAGAGGTTCGCGCCCGCGTCCTGTGCGTCGCGGATGTTCGCAAGGCCGATGCCGCCGTCCACCTGAATGGGCGTCGACTCGGGCAGAAGCCGGCGAAGCGCGCGAATGCGGTCGGGCGCTTCCGGCATGAACTGCTGCCCGGAGAACCCGGGATGGATGCTCATGCAGAGGACGAAGTCGACGCCTGCCCCGAGCGCAGCCTCCCCAGCCGCCTCTGGTGGGGTCTCAGGGTTGAAGGCCAGCCCGACCTCGAGGTCTTGCTCGCGTGCGAGGGCGACGACGCTGCGCAGGTCGCGGCAAGCCTCGTAGTGGACGGTGACGCTGTCGGCGCCGGCCTCGCGGAACTGCTCGAAGTGACGCTCCGGCGCCTCGACCATCAGGTGGCAGTCGAGCACGGCGCCCGCCGCATGGACGACCGGGGAGAGCGCCTGGAGCACGATCGGCCCCGTCGTGATCGGCGGGACGAAGTGGCCGTCGCCGACGTCGAAGTGAAAGACACGGACCTCGGCGCGAAGCAGCACCTCGATCTGCTCGCCGAGCCGAGAGAAGTCGGCGGCGTAGAGCGACGGCTCGACTTCCGCGGTGCGGATCCAGTCCTGCCAGCTCATGCCCGGGATCCTAGGCGGGCGATGAAGAACCCCGACGTTCGATCGCGGTGCGGCAGAGTCAACAGGAACTCGGGACGTCTCGGGTGCGCGAACTGCGGCCATTCCTCTCCCAGAGAGTCGGCCTCCAGCCCGGAGGCATCGACGATGGCCTCGTTCTCCTCCACGCTCAGCGTGCAGACGGTGTAGGCGATCGAGCCGCCGGGCCTCACCCGCTCAGCAGCTACGCGCAACAGGGCGAGCTGCAGCTCCGGCAGCGGCTTGCCGCGCCAGCGGAGGTCGGGGCGCGAGGCGAGCACGCCCAGCCCCGAGCAGGGCGCGTCGACGAGCACGCGGTCGAAATCGCGGAGATCGCCGGGCAGCCCGAGCGCGTCGGAGTTCACGACGCGCACGTTCGCTGCGCCCAGCCGGCGGCAGTTCGCCTCGAGCTCCCGCGCGCGCCCGGGATGCTTTTCGACCGCGACCACCTCCGCCGCCTTCTCGGCGAGCTGGGCCGCCTTGCCCCCGGGCGCAGCACAAAGGTCGAGCACCCGTTCACCCTCGCGCGCACCGACACAGAGGCCCGCGAGCTGCGAGCCTCGGCTCTGCGGCCAGATCAGGCCCGCTGCGAGCGCCTGCTCGTCCACTTGGGCTACTCGCAGCGCTCTTGGGATTTCCGGATCCGGCTCGCCTGCCACCTCGCCCTGCTTCAGACCGTTGCGCCGCACGACCGTCTCCGGGGGCTCGTTTTGTGCCCGCATGAGCGCCAGCGCCTCCTCCGGGCCGAGCTCGTGCCACCACGTTTGCGCCACCCAGTCCGGGTAGGAGTGCTTCAGCGCCGCCTCCTCCGGCGTTCCCTCGGGAAGCGCCTCGACGAGCTCCGGCAGCTCGAGGGTCAACCGTCGCATCACCGCGTTGGCGAACGAGACCGCCCGCTCGAGCCCCGCGTCGCGAACCAGCTCGACCGACTCGTTGACGGCCGCGTGCATCGCCACCTCCGAGTAGGCGAGCTGGTAGGCGCCCAGTCGGAGAGCGGATCGAACCGGCGGGTCGAGCTTGCTCACGGGCCGTCGGCCAAGAGCCTCGATTCCGTGGTCGAGCGTGCGGACACGCTGGATCGTCCCGTAGGCGAGGCGCTGGGCGAGTGCCCGCTCGCGCGGCTCGAGTCCGGCGGCCGCGGCCGGGAAGGCGCGATCCGCGTACGCCTCCTGCTCGAACACGCGCTGGACGGTCTCGAACGCCGCCCGTCGCGCGGGGGAGGCGCTCACCTGAGGCCGCGCAGGAACTCGTCGTAGCTCATCCGCCGCCGCCCCTCGGCCTGCACCTCGAGCGGCACGAGCTCCCCGTCCTCGATTCGCGCCCGCCAGACGGTCACCGGCCGACCGTGGAGTTCGCCCCGCGCGCCGATGTGCGGCGAGAGCGCCCTGATCCGGTTGAGCAACTCCTCCGGCGGACGGCTCCAGTCGAGCTCGCGATCCTCGGGGCCGATCTTGGCCGCGTACGTCAACCCCTCGTCGGCCTGTGGGGTCAGCTCAGGCTCCGGCAGAGCCTGCTCCAGGAGCTCCGCCGCGAGCTCGCCGGCGCGTGCCGAGACCGAGCCGAAGTCGTCCTCCTCGCCCACCGGAAACGCGCGCTGCGCCGCGATCGGGCCTGCGTCGAGCTCTGGCACCAGCCTGATGATCGAGACGCCCGTCTCCGCGTCGCCGGCCATCAGCGCCCGCTCGATCGGCGCGGCGCCGCGCCAGCGCGGGAGCAGAGAGGGGTGCACGTTCAGCCAGAGCGCCCGCTCGAGCACCGCCTCAGGGATCAAGAGCCCGTAGGCGGCGGCGACCACCGTGTCGACCTCGGGATCGAAGGCATCGTCGAGCCGCTCTGGCTGGCGCACCTCGATTCCGAGCCGCTCAGCCGCCTCCTTGGCCGGAGGGGGAGCGACGCGCCGACCCCGGCCGTGCGGCCGGTCGGGGCGAGTCAGGAGGTACGCGACCTCGTGGTTGGCTGCGAGCCGCTCGAGCACGTCGGCGCCGAGCGGAGCCGACGCGGCAACGGCCAGGCTCATGCGCTACCGGACGAGAACCGGCTGTGGCCGCAGGATCGCAAGCGCCTCCCGGCGTCCCTCCGGCGTCGTTCGGTCGAGGATCAGGACGCCGTCGAGGTGATCGAGCTCGTGCTGCGCGATGCGCGCGGGAAGGCCCTCCAGCTCGAGCCTGACCTCGTTCCCCTCCGGGTCGGTTGCCTCGATCGTGACGCGCTCGTGCCGCTCGACGGGGATCACCACGCCCTGGAGTGAGAGACAGCCCTCGGCGTCGCTGGCGTGCTCGTCCGAGCCCTCGGCGAGCCGTGGATTGACGAGCGCGACCGGATCCTGCTCCGGGTCGGGCAGGAACAGGAAGACGCGCCGCAGCACGCCGGCCTGCGTCGCCGCGAGCCCGAGCCCGTTCGCGTCGCGCAGCAGGTGCTCGAGCCGCTCGATCAGCCGGGCGAGATCGTCGTCGAAGCTCTCGACCTGTCGCGCCTGCATTCGCAGAACCGGGTCGGGGTACTGGCGGATCTGCGCAAGCGCAAGCCGCCGTCGAGCCTCGGCTTCAGGGTCGAGCTTGTCGTTCCGGACCTCGCCGGTCTCGTCCGCCACGCCCGCAGTGTAGGGATCAGAGGCTCTGTGGGTCCACGTCCACGACTGCGCTCAGCTTGGCCTTCCGCATCGCCGGAGCGGCCGCGGCCAGGAGCTGCGCCGCCCGGCCGGCCAGGCGCCGCGGCTCCGTGGTCTTCGCGACGAGCTGAGCCCGGTGGCGTCCACGCAGCCGCAGGAGCGGCGCGGGCCCGAGCAGCTCATCGGCTCCCTCGAGACCGGCCCGTAGCTCCTCGAGCAGCGCCTGCGGCCCACCCTCCGAAGGGCCGGAGACGAGCACGCGCACGATGTGACGGAACGGCGGGTAGCCGAGCTCCTTGCGCCGCGCGAGCTCGTCGGTCAGGAAGCGGGGCACATCGTGCCTCGCAGCGAGCTCGAGCGGCCGAGCGTCGGGCTGGAAGCTCTGCACGATCACCTTGCCCGGCGCATCGCGCCCGCTGCGCCCCGCCAACTGGGTCACGAGCTGGAATGTGCGCTCCTCGGCGCGGAAGTCCGGCTGCCCGAGGCCCGTGTCCGCATCCACGACGGCGGCCAGGTCGACGCCTGCGAAGTGATGGCCCTTCGCGACCATCTGCGTGCCCAGCAGGACGACGCGGTCGGCCTCGCGGAAGCGCCCAAGCGCGGCCGCCAGTTGCTCGGGGTCCGACGCGGTATCGGCATCGAGGCGGATCAGCTCGAGCTCGGGCACCTTCGCCGCCAGCTCCCGCTCGAGGCGCTGCGTGCCCGCTCCGATGCGAGCAAGGTCGACCGAGCGGCAGACGGAGCATTCCTCGGGAGCGGCTTCCGAGTGGCCGCAGTGGTGGCAGCGCAGCGACTCGTCGCGGTGGAGCACGAGCGCGACATCGCAATCCGGACATCGGAACGTCGTGCCGCAGGCGCGGCAATGCAGCGCCGGTGCGATACCGCGCCGGTTCAGGAGAAGGATTGCCTTGCCCCCTTTCTCTGCGACCTTTCCGAGCTCGGCGAGCAGCGGGGCCGAGAGCGGGTATCCGGCCTCACGGCGCAGGTCGACGAGGCGCACCGGCGGCAGGCCTCCGCCCAGGCGGGTCCCGAGGTCGAGCCGCTCGAGCCGCTGCCAGCTCTCCGGCCTCGGCGTCGCGCTGCCGTACAGCGCCACGGCGCCTTCGAGCGCCGCCCGCTTGGCGGTCACCGTCCGCGCGTCGTACCGCGGGTCGGACTCCTGCTTGTACGACGCGTCGTGCTCCTCGTCCACGCAGATCAAGCCGACCCCGCCCATCGGGGCGAAGATCGCCGAGCGCGCACCGACCACCACGCGGGCCTCGCCGCTCGCGATGCGCTCGCGCTCGTCGCGCCGTTCCGCGTCGGTCAACCCGGAGTGCAGGATCGCGACGGAGTCGCCGAAGCGAGCCCGGAACCGTCCGACGGTCTGCGGTGCCAGCGCGATCTCCGGCACGAGCACGATCGTCCCCAGCCCACGCTCGAGTGCGGCGGCCGCGGCCTGGAGGTAGACCTCGGTCTTGCCGCTGCCGGTGGCCCCGTAGAGGAGGAAGTGACCACCGCCCGCGTCCAGCGCTTCGACAACCTTCGACACCGCCGCGACCTGCGGCTCGCTCAGACGATCGGGAGCGGCCTCGCCTTCCAATGACTGGCGCTCTCCCGGCGGGGCCTGCTCCTTGCGCCTCGCGCGCCGCACCGGGGCGACCAGCTCGAGCGCCCGCGCCCGCGTCGAGCCGTAGTACTCCGCCAGCCAGAGCGCTAGATCGACGAGCACCGGCGGCAGCTCGTGCACGACCCGCTCGACCGGCACCGCCTTGACGCCGGGAGGGGGCGCGTCCACCACGTCCACGACCACGCCTCGCGCGCGCGAGCGGCCAAACGGCACCGAGACGACTGCTCCCTTGCTCGCACCGTCGGGCAGCTCGTAGGTGAACTCGCGCCCGGCAAGCGCACGGGTCGTGACGAGCGGGATGACGGTGCCGTACCGCACACCGCCGAGGCTAGTCGGACTTCTAGACGCCGGCGGCTTCGAGGATGAAGTCGGTGGCGAAGCCGAGCGTGAGCCCGATCGTGATCCCCCAAGCCGTGATCACCTTCGTCGAGAAGAGCCGGCAGACGTTCAAGAGCTCCATCACGACGTAGAGGATCGAGCCCGCAGCGAGGGCCAGGAATACGATCGACACCGAGGTCGACGTCCACGCCTGCCCGAGGAGGGTGCCGAAAAAGGTGGGGAACCCGCCGATCACACCGAGTAGGGCGAGGAAGCGCCAGCTCGGACGCTCGGCGTCGCCGGAGAGCGGCGCGACGATCCCGAAGCCCTCGGTCGCGTTGTGCAGCCCGAACCCGATCACCAGCACATAGGCGAGGCCGAACTTGTCCAGCGCCGCGGCCTGGCCAATGGCGAGGCCTTCGGAGAAGTTGTGCAGGCCAATCCCGGTCGCGATAAAGAGGGCGAGCCAGCGCGCCGGCGTCAGCCCGACGAAGTGCGAGCGTTCGAGCTCGGTCGCCGAAGCCGCGCCCGGGCCAAGGAAGCTCTTGCGCCGCCGGGTCTTCATCCAGCTGTCGTAGTAGACGAGCGACAGCAGCCCTACCGCGAACCCGCCTAAGGCAAGCGCGGAGTACAGCGAGAACTCACTCCACGCGTGCTCCTCGAGCCCCTCCTCGATCGGATGGACGACCTCCGCCAGCACGTCCCAGAAGAGGAAGAGCAGGATCCCGGTCGCGAACGCGCTGAGGAAGGCCTTGAAGCTCTGGCCGACATCGTGCAGCCGGCCCAGCGGGAGGCCGATGAAGATCGTGAACCCGGCGAGGGCGCCGAGCAGAAGAATCTGGCCCGTCGACATGCGCGGCCACATTAGCAGCAATGTAAGGGTGCCCTTACAAGTACCGTGAGTAGAGTTGCGCCGTGGCCCAGGGACATTCAGTCGACGAGTACCTGGAGACGATCTACTTCCTCGCGTTTCCGATCGGGGAGTACCGTCCGCAAACGCAGGGCGCGCCGACGCTCTCCGCCCGAGTGGCCGAGATGCTCGGAGTCTCGCGCGCGTCGGCCGGCGAGATGTTGAAGCGGCTGGAGGCGGAAGGGCTCGTCGAGCGAGGCGAGCACAAGGAGGCGATTCTGACGCCGTCCGGGCGCGAGCGGGCGGAGCGGGTCGTGCGCAAGCACCGGCTCGTCGAGCGCCTGCTGACGGACTTCATGGGCTACACCGCAGCCGAGGCGCACGTCCACGCCGACGAGATCGGCGAGAGCTTCAGCGACGACATGATCGAGCGGGTCAGCGAGAAGCTCGGCCACCCGGAGCGCTGCCCGCACGGCTGGCCGGTCGACACCGAGTTCGAGCAGACCGAGAACCGGGAACTGGCGGCGCTGTCCGAGCTCGGCCCCGGCAGCCGCGCCACGATCGTCCGCCTGGCCGAGCACGACGGCGAGCTCCTGCACTGGTTCTACGACCAGGGCTTCGTGCCCGGTACCGAGGTCGAGGTACAAGAGGCGCAGCCGGCGGCCGAACAGCTGACCGTTCGCCTCGACGGCGATGAGAAGTCGATCGGGGAGAAGGCCGCCGCCGGCCTGTTCGTGCGGCCGGTTTAAGCGGAGGCGTTCGCCGTCACGCCGGCCGCGGAGCGGAGCGCCTCGGCCTTGTCCGTCCGCTCCCAGGTGAAGTCATGGTCGTCGCGGCCGAAGTGGCCGTAGGCCGCGGTCTTCGCGAAGATCGGGCGACGAAGGTCGAGGTCGCGCAGGATCGCAGCGGGGCGCAGGTCGAAGTGCTCGGCGATCAGCTCCTCGATCCGCGGCACGGGGATCCGCTCGGTGCCGAACGTCCGCACGGCTATCGAGACGGGCTTGGCGACCCCGATCGCGTAGGCGACGTTGACCTCGCAGCGGTCCGCGAGCTCCGCTGCGACGACGTTCTTCGCCACGTAGCGCGCCGCGTAGGCCGCCGAGCGGTCGACCTTGGTCGGATCCTTTCCCGAGAACGCGCCGCCGCCGTGCCTCGCCGAGCCGCCGTACGTGTCGACGATGATCTTGCGGCCGGTCAGGCCGGTGTCGCCCATCGGCCCGCCGATCACGAACTTGCCGGTCGGGTTGACGTAGACGAACTCGCGCTCCTCGAGGCGCTTCTCGTCGTAGAGGTCGCGCGGGAGGATCGGGTGCAGGACGCGCTCGATCAGGTCGGGCTTGATCAGCGTCTCGGCGTCGCAGCCGTCAGCGTGCTGGGTCGAGACGAGGATCTGCTCGATCTCGACCGGCGACTGCCGCCCCTCGTCGTCCACCTCGTAGCGAACGGTCACCTGCGCCTTGCCGTCGGGACGCAGATAGGGCAGGTCGCCGACCTTGCGCACCTCGGCCAGCCGCTTGCAGATCTTGTGGGCGAGCATGATCGGGAGCGGCATCAGCTCCGGGGTCTCGCGCGTCGCGTAGCCGAACATCATCCCCTGGTCGCCCGCGCCGACCTGGTCGAGCGGATCGTCGTCGGACGGGTCGTGCTGCGTCTCGTACGAGGAGTCGACGCCCTGCGCGATGTCGGGCGACTGCTCGTCGATCGCCACGACGACGCCGCAGGTGTTGGCGTCGAAGCCCCACTCCGAGTGCGTGTAGCCGATCTCCGCGACCTTCTTGCGCACGAGCGAGGGAATGTCGACGTACGTTTCGGTCGTGATCTCGCCGGCGACGACGACGAGGCCGGTCGTGATCAGCGTCTCGCAGGCGACCCGGCCGTCGGGGTCGTCGCGCAGCACCGCGTCGAGCACGGTGTCGGAGACCTGGTCGGCGATCTTGTCCGGGTGGCCCTCGGTGACCGACTCCGAGGTGAAGAGGAACT
>Ga0126307_10000041_pt1 | contig 67617 bp, 52 predicted proteins | sample Plot28_FD_89955 | JGI IMG/M metagenome (GOLD analysis project Ga0126307, IMG submission 89955) | Serpentine soil microbial communities from UC McLaughlin Reserve, CA, USA - Plot28 | ecosystem: Environmental > Terrestrial > Soil > Grasslands | place: USA: UC McLaughlin Reserve, Lake County... | reverse complement strand
GGCGACCGCCGCCCGGGCTGCCGACCTGTTGCGGGCCAGTGGCGAGGGCACGGCCGCCGTCCAGGGTGCGACGCTCGAGCTGACCGTCGTCGACGGCGCGCGGACGCTCGTGCGGGTGCTGCGCGCCGTCGACGCCGACGGCCTGGTCCCCACCACGGTCGGGGTGCGTGAGCCCAGCCTCGACGACGTGTTTCTGACCCTCACGGGCCACGGCGCCGACGAGCCCCCCGGCGAGGCCGGCACCGACGGCTCCGCCCGCAACCAACCCCTGGCCGGGGTGGCCGCCCCGTCCGGCAACGGTGACAGCCCCGACCACGATCGAGGTGCCCGATGACCGCCACGACCCTGTCCGCCGGCCCGGCCACTACCACGGGCCCGCCGTCCCCGCCCGCCGACGAGCTGGGCACGAGCCGCTCGCAGCTCGGCCACGCCGTCGCCGACGCCGTGGCCGTCACCGGCCGGAACCTGATCACGTATGTCCGGCTGCCCCAGCTGCTCGTCTTCTCGACGATCCAGCCGATCATGTTCGTGCTGCTGTTCCGCTACGTGTTCGGCAACTCGATCGTGCTTGGCGACCCGTCGATCGACTACGTGAACTACCTGATGCCCGGCATCTTCGTGCAGACCGCCGTGTTCGGTGCCGCCGGCACCGGCATCGGCCTCGCCGAGGACCTGCAGAAGGGCCTCGTCGAGCGGTTCCGCTCGCTGCCGATGGCCCGCTCGGCGGTGCTGGCCGGCCGCACGTTGGCTGACGCGGCCCGCAACGTGTTCGTGCTCCTGCTCATGACCGCCGTCGGCTTCCGCCCACAGGGTGGGGTCCTCGCCTACCTGGCCGCGCTGGGCCTGGTGCTGCTGTTCGCCTACGCGTTGTCGTGGATGGCGGCGACGGTCGGTCTCGGGGCGTCGAACGCCGAATCGGCCCAGGCGGCGATCTTCCCGCTGCTGTTCCCGCTGACGTTCGCATCGTCGGCCTTCGTCGATCCGTCCCGCATGCCTGGCTGGCTGCAGGCCTTCGCCGAGCACCAGCCGGTGACGATCACGGTCGACGCCGCCCGCCACCTCGTGCTCGACCAGCCCGTCGGATCGTCGGTCCTGGGGTCGATCGCCTGGTCCCTGGGCATCGTGGCGGTGTTCGGCCCGCTCGCCGTCCGGCGCTACCGCCGGGCCGCCTGACCGTCGGGCCCGGCGGTCCTCCGGTAGCGCTCGGCTGCGGCGGCCGGGGCGTGCCGACCGCCGGGCCCGACCTCCTCGACACCCTCGCCGCCGATGGCGCCCCCCGGCTCGACCGACGTGGGGATCGTCGGCGCCACCGGTGACGGGCGGCGGACGTCGCGGGTCGGGAGCATCGCCACCGGCCGGGCGTCTTGGCGTCAACGGTGTGGCCTCAAACCTGCGCAGTGTGTGGATCTCCTCCACGTGGGCAGTGGAGGGCCCGTGAGCGACCTGCAATTCGTGTCGGACGACAGCCCGGGGATACGCCGGCGCGGCAAGAGCCGCTTCCGCTACATCGACCAGCTCACCGGGGAACCGGTGAGCGACCCGGACGAGATCCGGCGCATCCGGTCCCTCGCCGTGCCCCCGGCATGGACGGACGTGTGGATCTGCTCGAACCCGATCGGCCACCTCCAGGCCACGGGGCGCGACGCCCGGGGCCGCAAGGTGTACCGCTACCACCCGCTGTTCCGTGAGCAGCGGGAGCAGGCCAAGTTCGACGAGCTGCTGCCGTTCGGGCACGTGCGCGGCGACCTCCGGACGCAGGTCGAGTCGGATCTGGGCCTGCGAGGCCTGCCGCTCGAGAAGGTGGCGGCGCTCGTCGTCTCGCTGCTGGAGCGGACGTTCGTGCGCATCGGCAACGAGGAGTACGCCCGTCAGAACCGCACGTTCGGACTGACCACGCTGCGGGACCACCACGCCGAGATCAACGGCGCCGAGGTCACGTTCTCCTTCCGGGGCAAGGGCGCGAAGGACTGGGAGATCGGCTTGGAGAGTCGCCGCCTGGCCCGCCTCGTCAAGGCGTGCCAGGACCTGCCGGGACAGGTGCTGTTCCAGTACCTCGACGACGACGGGAACCCCGCGCCGATCACGTCCACCGACGTCAACACGTACCTGCGCGAGCGCAGCGGCCTCGACCTGACGGCCAAGTCGTTCCGCACCTGGGGTGGCACGCTCCTCGCCGCCTGCGAACTGGTCGAGATCGAGCGACCGGCGAGCCAGCGGCTGCGCCAGCGGGCGGTCAACGAGGTGATGTCCATCGTGTCGGACGTGCTGGGCAACACGCCGACGGTGTGCAAGCGCTCGTACGTGCACCCGGTGGTGGTCGAGGCGTTCGAGGAGGGGTCCCTGCCGAAGGTCTGGGACGAGGGTCCCCGCCGCGACGGCTACGGCCTGACGGCCGACGAGCGCCGCCTGCTCCACCTGCTCGAACGCACCACAGCCTGAGTCGGCCTGACCCGGCCGGTGGCACAGCGTTGCGGTCGGTCGCCCCGGGCCGCGTCGGGTCGCGAGACGCCGAAGCTGCCGGGCGGCGTGGCTACGGCCTGCGGGGCTCGTCCGCCCGCGTCCCGACGGACGCCCCGGGCGCCTCGGCGACGCCGTTCGGCCGACGGGGCTCGACGAGCGCGTGCTCGCTCCCCGGCTCGGTGCCGGCGCCGGAGCCCACCTCGTTCTCCTCCTCGTCGGGTGCCGTCCTCTTGATCGAGATGAAGATCGACGCCGCCAGCACCAGGGCGATCACGGCCAGGCTGGCGAAGGTGGGGATGTGGTACCACTCGGCCACGATCATCTTGACGCCGACGAACGCCAGGATGACCGCAAGACCCTGCTGCAGGTAGGCGAACCGGTCGCGCAGGTCGGCGAGCAGGAAGTAGAGCGCGCGCAGGCCGAGGATCGCGAAGACGTTCGAGCTGAACACGATGAACTGCTCGCGGCTCACGGCCAGGATCGCCGGGATCGAGTCGACGGCGAACACCACGTCGCTCGTCTCGATGACGATGAGCACGGCGAACAGGGGCGTGGCCAGCAGCTTGTGGCCATGGCGCACGAACAGGTGCTGACCGTTGTACTCGGTCGTCGACGGCACCACCCGCCGGACGAGCTTCAGCACAGGGTTGTTCTCGGGGTGGACCTCCTCGCCACCGCTCCGCACGAGCCGAAACGCGGTGAACAGGAGGAACCCTCCGAAGACGAACAGCAGCCACTCGAAGCTCTCGAGCAGCGCCACGCCGGCGAAGATGAACGCGAAGCGCAGCACGAGCGCGCCGAACACGCCCCAGAACAGCACCCGGAACTGATACGCCCGAGGAACGGCGAAGAAGCTCATGATGATCGCCCACACGAAGACGTTGTCGACGCTGAGGCTCTTCTCGATCAGGTAGCCCGAGATGTACTCGCCGGCCGCCTGGCCGCCGTGCCAGGCGAAGATGACGCCGGTGAAGGCCACGCCGATGCTGATCCACACCGCCGACTCGATGGCGGCTTCCTTCGTCGTCGGGACGTGGGGCCGGCGATGCACGAGCAGCAGGTCGCCGACGAGCAGCACCGTGACGAAGGCGAGGAACACCACCCACACCCACACGGGCACGTCGAAGCTGGCGAAGTTGCCGTCGGACGACGACTGTTCCGACGCGAGGACGGCGAACGACACTGGGGGCTTACCTCCGGCTGCGTACCACGGGGACCAGCCGAAGGTCTCGCCCGCCGCACGGGCCGTGCCCACCGGGCCCGCGGCCGTGGTGACGATGTGGCACGTCGGGGCTACTCCCCCTCGGTGCGTTCACCCTACCGGCGACGACCGCCCACACCCTGCATCGACGCAGCCTGGGCCTCGATGATCGCCTGACCGGCCGCCAGCCGCGCCACCGGCACCCGGTACGGCGAGCACGACACGTAGTCGACGCCGGCCTGCTGGAAGAAGGCGATGGATGCGGGGTCGCCGCCGTGCTCGCCGCACACGCCGAGCTTGAGGCCCTTCCTCGTGGCGCGCCCGCGCTCGACCGCCAGCTCGACGAGCTCGCCGACCCCGGCGGTGTCGATGGTCTCGAACGGGTTGCGCCGCAGCAGCCCCCGCTCCAGGTACGCGGGCATGACCCGCGTCTCGACGTCGTCGCGGCTGAACCCGAACGTCATCTGGGTCAGGTCGTTCGTGCCGAAGCTGAAGAAGTCGGCCACGTCGGCGATCTCGTCGGCCCGCAGCGCCGCCCGAGGCGTCTCGATCATCGTGCCGATCGTGATGTCGACCTTGCGGCGCACGCCCTTCAGCGTCTCGGCGACGGCGTCGGTGATCCACTGCCGAGCCTCGGCCATCTCCTCGCGGGTGACGGTGAGCGGAACCATGATCTCGACGACCGGCGTGCCGCCGGCCTTCGCCCGCTCCAGCGCCGCCTCGACGAGGGCCCGGACCTGCATGGCGTACAGCCCCGGCTTGAGCACGCCCAGCCGGACGCCCCGCGTACCGAGCATGGGATTCTGCTCGCGCCAGTCGAGGGCGGCGGACAGCAGCTCGCGCTCGGCGTCGTCGAGCCCGCCGGACGCGTCGCGCACCCGCAGGTCCTCCGCGCTGGGCAGGAACTCGTGGAGCGGCGGGTCGAGCAGGCGGACGGTGACGGGCAGACCGTCCATCGCCTCGAGGATGGCGGCGAAGTCGGCCTTCTGCGCGCCCCGCAGCTTCTCGAGGGCTGCGGCCTCTCCGTCCGGCGTGTGCGCGAGGATCATCTCCCGCACGATCGGCAGCCGGTCCTCACCCAGGAACATGTGCTCGGTCCGGCACAGGCCGATGCCCTCGGCGCCCAACTCGCGGGCGGTGGCGGCATCGGCGCCGGTGTCGGCGTTCGCCCGCACGCCCAGGCGGGCCCGGCGGGGGTTGCGGCCCGAGCGCACGGCGTCGGCCCAGCCGAGGATCGTGTCGAGCTCGGCGGAGGCCTCGGACGACGTGAGCTCGGCCTCGCCGAGCACGACCTCTCCGGTGGCGCCGTCGAGCGAGACGACGTCGCCCTCGGCGACCTTCGTGTCGCCCACGCTGAACGACGCCCCGTCGATGTGGATCGCCTCGGCGCCCACGACGGCGGGGATGCCCCAGCCGCGGGCGACCACGGCCGCGTGGCTCACCAGGCCGCCGCGAGCCGTGAGGATGCCCTCGGCCACCTGCATGCCGGCCACGTCCTCCGGCGAGGTCTCGGTGCGGACCAGCACGACCTTCTCGCCGCGCTGCGCAGCCTCGACCGCCGCCTCGGCGGTGAAGTAGGCGCGGCCGACCGCGGCTCCCGGCGACGCCCCCAGCCCGGTGGCCAGCACGTCGAGGTCGCCCCCGCCGAACTGCGGGTGGAGCACCTGGTCGAGGTGGTTCTCGGTGATGCGCAGGAGGGCCTCGTTGCGCGTGATCGACCAGCCCTTGCGGCGCTTCTGCGTCGTCATCTCGACGGCCATGCGGAGCGCGGCGCGCCCGGTCCGCTTGCCGACCCGGGTCTGGAGCATCCAGAGCTTGCCCTGCTCGATCGTGAACTCCGTGTCGCACATGTCGTGGTAATGCGCCTCGAGGCGGTCGAAGATCTCGAGCAGCTCGTCATGGATCCCGGGGAACCGCTCGCCCAGCTGACCGAGGTCGAGCGTGTTGCGGATGCCGGCGACGACGTCCTCGCCCTGGGCGTTGACGAGGAAGTCGCCGTAGGGGGCGTCCTCGCCGGTTGCGGCGTTGCGGGTGAAGCCCACGCCCGTGCCCGAGGTCTCGTCGCGGTTGCCGAACACCATGCACTGGACGTTGACGGCGGTCCCAAGGTCGTGCGGGATCTTCTCGCGCTCCCGGTAGGACCGGGCGCGGGCACCGTCCCACGACGCGAACACGGCCTGGATGGCGCCCCGCAGCTGGCGTTGCGGGTCCTGCGGGAACGGCTTGCGGGTCGCGTCCTTCACGATGCCCTTGAACGCCGTGCACAGCTCCCGCAGGGCCTCGGCCGGCAGCTCGGCGTCGCTTCCCACCCCGGCGTCCGCCTTGGCGGCGTCGAGGGCCGCGTCGAACGGCCCCCCGTCGAGACCGAGCACGATGCGGCCGTACATGGCGATGAAGCGGCGGTACGAGTCGTACGCGAAGCGCTCGTCGCTCGTGACCGCGGCAAGGCCCTTCACGCTGCGGTCGTTGAGGCCGAGGTTGAGGACCGTGTCCATCATGCCGGGCATCGAGAACTTGGCGCCCGACCGCACGCTGACCAGCAACGGGTCGGCGGCGTCGCCCAGCCGGCGCCGCATCGTCCGCTCGAGCCGCCCGGTGTGACGGGCGACCTCGTCGGTGAGGCCGGTCGGCCAGCCCGAGCGCATGAAGTCGCGGCAGGCGTCCGTGGTGATCGTGAACCCCGGCGGCACGGGCAGCCGCAGCACGGACATCATCTCGGCGAGGTTGGCGCCCTTGCCGCCGAGGAGATCCTTCATGTCCTTCGGCGGCCGCTTGTGGCGGTGGTCGAACGCGTAGACGTACGGCACGGCGTCCCCCCGGGTTGTGTGCGTCAGCTCGCGCCTACGTTACGGCTGGCCAGCCCCGTTCGGGGTACCAACCGGCCGGTGGGCCGACAACGTGTACATCAGCGGCAGCGCCGGCACACCCTCGGGCAGCCGGTAGGTGCCGGGCTCGCCGGCGTCGCGCACGAGGAACGGCCAGCGTGCGAACAGCGTGTGGTCCAGCTCGCGGAGCCGGTCGACCACGAGGCCGGCGCGCACGACGGCGGTGACCACCGCGCCGAGCCCGTGGTTCCACTCGATCGTCCGGTTGTTCGTCGTCTCCGCGGTGAGGTCGGCGTAGGTGCCGCCGTCGTCCCATTGGAGCGGGGCGTCGTGGAAGTAGGGATGCTCGACGGTCAGGTCGTCGTCGGCGAACACGGTCGTGATCGGGTGGAACTCGGCCAGGTACAGCCGACCACCGGGCCGCAGGAGCGACGCCACGACGGCCGCCCACCGCTCGACGTCCGGCAGCCAGTTGAGGGCGCCGAGGCCCGTGTAGACGAGGTCGAACCTGGCGCCGCCGACCAGACCCGCGGCGTCGTAGACGTCGCCGGCGACGAACCGGGCGTCGAGTCCAGCCCGCGCCGCGGCGTCGGTCGCGGCCCCGACCGCCGGCGTCGAGAAGTCGAGACCGGTCACCCGCGCACCACGCCGGGCCCACGACAGCGTGTCGAGCCCGAAGTGGCATTGGAGGTGGACGAGCTCGACGCCGGTCACGTCGCCCACGTCGTCCACCTCGAACGGGCGCAGGGTCGAGGCCGTGGCGTCGGCGACGAAGGCGTCGAGGCCGTAGAAGTCGCTCGCCGTGTGGATCGGCACCCGCTCGTCCCACCAGGCCCGGTTGAGCTCACGCCACGTCTCCGTCATGGCGCCAGGTTGCCAGGGGGGTGCTCGGCACGCCCGCGGTTCGCCGAGCGCGGGCTCGCGGCTCGCGTCCCCTCGAGGGTGTGTGCGCGGTTGCCGGACGTGCGATCGTCGGGGGGGACCTTGCGTTTTCGACGGACGCCAGCCGCATAGGAGTTGACGTGGACGCAGCGATCGAGCCCCGGCCACTGCCATGTTGACCGGGGGTCAGGGACCGAGCGCCGACGACCCCGCGGAACGGGCGGCGGCGATCGTCCTGATCGTCCTGGCCGGCGCCGTCCTGCTCATCCTCGCAACCGGCCACGTCTCTGCACTCCTGTTCTCCGGCGGGTGGCCTCACTACCCCCTCGACGAGGTGCCGGGCGTGCTCGGGCGGGCGATCACCCATCCGCTCGACCCGGCCGAGGGGTGGGACCCGGTCAACACCGGGGCCGACGTGCCCGGGCCGGTGGCCTGGTGGTTCACCCTCGTCCTGCTGCTGGCGATCGTGCTCGTGCCCCTGTTCCTGCTCGTGCGCCGCGCCGACTCCCGCGACGGGGGCGGTGGCGTCGCGTCCGTGTCCCCGGTGCGCCAGCGCGAGGTTCGCAAGCTCGCGCTGACCCGCGAGGATGAGGGCGAGCTGGTCGTCGGCACGATGGGCGGCCACGAGATCGCCGTGAAGGACCGGCGCAGCCTGCTCGTGCTCGGTCCCATCCGCTCGGGCAAGACGACCGCGGTCACGATCCCGGCGCTGCTCGAGTGGCCCGGCCCGGTGGTGGTCACCTCCACCGGCGGCGACGTGGTCGACCATACGATCGGCTGGCGCAGCCGGATGGGCGACGTCCACGTGTTCGACCCGCTGTCGACCACCCGGCACCGGGCGTCGGGGTGGTCGCCCCTGGCCACGTGCAGCACCTGGCTCGGCGCCCAGCACACGGCCTGGGACCTGGCCATGGCCGGCAAGGCGTCGATCGGCACCACGTCCGGCGTCGGCGAGTTCTGGTTCAGCTCGGCCGCCCGGTCGTTGGCCCCCTACCTCTTCGCGGCGGCCGAGTCCGCCCACAGCATGGGCGATGTCGCCCGGTGGATCGACTCGGAGGAGCGCGACGAGGTCCTGAACCTGCTCCGGCCGCTCGAACCGGACGCGGCCGTCGCCCACGCCGCCACGTTCCGCCGCGAAGACGCGGCGCGGGCCTCGCTGTTCCATGTCATGCAGCAGATCCTCGGCGCCTACCTCGACCCGACGGTGGCCGCCTCGGCGCTCCGTCACGAGGTCGAGCCGGCCGAGTTGCTCGACGGCGACCCCCACACCCTCTACATCGTCGCCCCCCACCACGAGCAGGCCCGGGTCCGTCCGCTGTACGCCGCGCTGGTCCGCCAGGTGCTCACGGCCGTGCACGAGCGGGTCGAGCACGGCCGGAGGCCGCTCGACGCCCCGCTGCTGCTCGTGCTCGACGACGCCGCCGACATCGCCCCGATCGAGGACCTGCCCACGCTCGCCGCCACCTCTGCGGTGGCCGGCATGCAAATGGTGACGGTGTTCCGCGACCTCACCCAGATCGAGGTGCGCCACGGCGAGGACGCCCCCAAGGTGCTGGCGAACCATCGGGCCAAACTGCTGCTACCCGGCACCGCTGGGGTCGACGCCGTGGCGTTCGCCGGGCGGCTGGGCTCCGACGCCGCGGCCGGCGAGGGCGAGGGCGGTGTCCGTCCCGCCGACCCGCTCGCCGCCCTGCCGCCCGAGCTGGCCCGCCACCTGCCCGCCGACGAGGCACTGCTGCTCTACGAGCAGAAGGCGCCGGTGCGGGTGCGGCTGCGACCCTGGTACAAGTCCCGTGAGCTGCGCCGCCGGGCCGGTGCCGCCCAGGACGCGCTGCTGCCGTCCGAGGGCGTCGACATGGAGACGCTCTCGCCGTTCATCGGGGACCCGGTCGGGCCCTCGGGCCCGATCATCAACCCGGTGCCGGACCCGCCGGCGTTCGATCCCACGTTCTCCGACGGCGGGGCCGCCCCCCACTTCCCGTCGAACGTGTCGCCGCTCGACGCCGCCCGCGCCCGCCTGCGCCGGCGGCGCGCGCCCTCCCACGACGAGGTCTGACGGCGCCGCCCGCCGGGGCGGCGCGGTGACGTGTGCGCGGGTCAGCCCCGCTTCGGCAGGATCGGGGCGTCGCGGCCGGTGCCGCCGGTGCCTCGAGGTGTCTCGCCGGAGGAGCCCTCCTCGTGGTACTCCTCCTCGACGTTCACCGACCAGATGTCGTGCTCACCCCGGCCGAGGATGTTCTCGACCGTGAGCATGGCGGTGTACATCGAGTGGTCCTGGTTGTTGTACTTGTGCATGCCGTTGCGCCCGATGGGGTGGACGTTGGCGGCGTGCTCGGCGAGCCAGCCCCGCAGGACGTCGACGTTCCGGCTGTAGGACTCGTCGTAGACCGGATAGGCCTTCGGCATGCGTACGACGTAGCCGGCCTCGACGTCGCCGGCGTCCATGAGGCCCAGCCTCTCGAGCTCCGCCTTGCCCTTCTCGATGAGGTCGGCGTCGTCGGCCGTCCACCACTCGTCGCCCTCGTGGACCGTGTACTCGAGGCCGAGCACGTTGCGCCCGTCCTTGACGAGGTACGGCGACCAGGAACCGAAGTTCTGCACCCGCATGGTCTTCACGTCTGGGGCATGGATGTAGATCCAGTTGTCGGTCCAGGCCACCTTGTCGGCGGGGACGACGAGCGCCACGGTGAGGAAGTCGCGGAACGACAGATCGTCGGCCGCCTTCTGCACCTCGGCGGGCACCGGCGGATCCATCGACCGGAGCAGGGTCGAGAACGGCATCGACGACACGACGTGGTCGGCGGGGTACTCGGTGGTGACACCCTCGGCCTCGGCCACGACGCTGACGGCCCGGCCGTCCTGGTGACGGATCCGCGTGACCGGCGTCTCCATGATGACCTTCGTGCCGTCGGCCTCGACGAGGTCGCGGCAGCGCTCCCACATCATGCCGGGCCCGAACTTGGGGTACTGGAACTGCTCGATCAGGCTGGTGACCTGCTTGGACTTGTCGCGCCGGCCGGCGAAGCGGGCCCGGAGCGGCTCCCACACGGCGTTCCAGAGCGACATGCCCTTGATGCGCTGCGCGCCCCAGTCGGCCGAGATCTCCGACGCCGGGACGGCCCAGACCTTCTCGTTGTAGGTCTTGAAGAAGTGCTGGTAGAGGCGCCAGCCGTAGTTCGCGGCGATGTAGCCCTCGAGCGAGGACTGGTCCTTCGGCGGCCGCACCCGCACCCACAGGTACGAGGTCACGCAGCGCACGGCCTCGATGGGGCCGAGGTTGCGCAGGGCGTTCAGCGGCTTGATGGGATAGTCGTAGAACTTGCCGTCGTAATAGATGCGACTCGAGCGGGGCCGACTGAGGAATTCGTCCGCCCCGAGCACCTCGTGCCAGAAGTCGTCGACGCGCCGCACCTTCGTGAAGAAGCGGTGACCACCGATGTCGAAGCGCCAGCCGTCGCGGACGACGGTACGGCTGATGCCGCCCACGACGGAGTCGGCCTCGAGGACCGTGGAGGTGACCCCCGCCTTCGTGAGCTCGCGGGCCGCCGTGAGGCCGGCCGGGCCGGCACCGATGATGACGATGCTTCCGGCGGCGTCTGGGCGCGTTGAGGACGCGGAGGTGCTAGTCACGGAATCAGTCACTGGGTGTCGCTCTCTCTCCCCGTCGAGACCTGACCGAGCAACCGTAGCACCGCGCCCTTTCCCGCCTCGACCCGCGGGGGCCGCGGCGCGCCGGCTCGCCCGAGGTGCGCGCCCGGGACGAGAGTCCGCACCCGGGCGCCGGACCTCCGGCGCCGCGTGATCTCCACCCGACTCCGCTGATGGACACGTCCGGCCTGCTCGCCCAAATGGCATCGCCCGATAACGCTGAATGAGCGGCCCGATCGCGCGCTGGGTCGCAGCGTGTGGACCGGGCGTGGTACCGCACGACCGTGGTCCGCGCACCGGGCACCGATGACTTCCGGCACGCCCTCCCGTCTGACACTGCGAGGACCGACGAACGGGAGCGACTCCGCCATGACCACGACCACCGTGCCCAACGAGCACCTCCGCCCGGCCGGCACCACCGGCGCGGCCCCGCCCGTGCCCCGCGCCGATCTGGCGATCGAGGCGTCCGGCCTGGTGAAGGTCTTCGGCGAGACCCGGGCCGTCGACGAGCTCGACCTGGCGGTCCCCAGCGGCGGGGTCTATGGCGTGCTGGGACCGAACGGTGCCGGCAAGACCACGACGATCCGCATGCTCGCGACGCTGCTGCGCCCCGACGGCGGCTCGGCGCGGGTGCTCGGCCACGACGTGGTCGACGAGGCCGAAGCCGTACGCAGCCGCGTGAGCCTGACCGGGCAGTTCGCCTCGGTCGACGAGGACCTCACCGGCCACGAGAACCTCGTGATGCTGGGCCGCCTGCTCGGCCACGACCGGAGGGGGGCCAAGGCCCGGGCGGCCGACCTGCTCGAGGCGTTCGACCTGGTCGACGCGGCCCGCCGGCAGGTCAAGACGTATTCCGGCGGCATGCGCCGCCGGCTCGACATCGCGGCCAGCATCGTCGTCACCCCCGACCTGCTGTTCCTCGACGAGCCGACGACCGGCCTCGACCCCCGCAGCCGCAACCAGGTGTGGGACATCGTGCGGGCGCTGGTCGCGTCCGGCACCACCGTGCTGTTGACGACCCAGTACCTCGACGAGGCCGACCGGCTCGCCGACCGCATCGCGGTGATCGACCGCGGCACGGTCATCGCGGAGGGCACGCCGGGCCAGCTGAAGGCCTCGGTCGGCTCCGGCGCCCTGCACGTGCGCCTGCGCGACCCCGATCAACGGGCCGAGGCCGAGGGGCTGCTGGCCTTCTCGCTCGGCGTGCCGATCCACCAGGAGTCCGACTCGGCCGCCCTGTCGGCCCGGACCGCCGACCCGACCCGCGTCGCGCACGCCCTGGCCGAGCTGGCCGCCTCGGGCGTCGCCGTCGCGGAGTTCGCGCTGGGCCAGCCCAGCCTCGACGAGGTCTTCCTCGCCCTGACCGATCACCCCGCAGAGACCGAGTCCGACGACGACGGCTCCGACATCGAGGACGCAGCATGACCACCATCGCCCCCGCCCCGGCCCCCGTCACCGCCCCCGACGACGCGCCCGCCCCGGCGGAACGGGTCGGTCACCGCGCCGCAGCCACGCCGCTGCCCGCGGACACGCTGCGCTCGGCGCTGGCGCGGACGCCCCGACCGCCGCGACCCAGCGCCCTGTCGGCCTCGCTGACCCACGGCTGGCGGGCGCTGCTGAAGATCAAGCACGTGCCCGAGCAGCTGTTCGACGTGACGGCGTTCCCCGTCATGCTCACGCTGCTCTTCACGTATCTCTTCGGCGGCGCCCTGGCCGGCTCCACCCACGACTACCTGCAGTTCTTCCTTCCGGGCATCCTGGTGCAGACCGTCGTCATGATCACGATGTACACCGGCATCGGGCTGAACATCGACATCGAGAAGGGTGTGTTCGACCGGTTCCGCTCGCTGCCCACGTGGCGTCCCGCGGCCGTGGTCGGCGCCCTGCTCGGCGACGCGGTGCGCTACACGATCGCGTCGACGGTCGTCGTGCTGCTGGGCCTGGCTCTCGGCTTCCGGCCCGGCGGCGGCCTGCTCGGCGTGGCCGGGGCCGTGCTGCTGCTGCTCACCTTCTCGTTCAGCCTCTCGTGGATCTGGACCACGCTCGGCTTCGTGCTGCGCACCGAGAAGTCGGTCATGGGCGTCAGCATGATGATCCTGTTCCCGCTGACCTTTGCCAGCAACATCTTCGTCGACCCCGACACGATGCCCCCGTGGCTGCAGCGCTTCGTCGACGTGAATCCCATCACCCACCTTGTGGCGGCCGTGCGGGGGCTCATGGACGGCGAGGTGCCGGGCGAGATCGGCTGGGTGCTGCTGGCCTGCGTGGTGCTGGTCGCCGCTTTCGCCCCGCTCACGATGCGCCTGTACAGCACGAAGAGCTGACCACCTCGTCCCTCCTCGTCCGTGTCGAACGCGGCCGGCAGGCTCCCCTCTGCCGGCCGCGTTTCGATCTCGGCGAGCCGCCTCCCGGGTCAGGGACGCCGGCGGACGAGCGTGGCGGCCCGGCGCTCCAGAGTGGCCCGGTCACGGGGCGTTACCGTGGGTCCGGCGGTCTCGGCCGACGGCCGCCGGCGCGGGCGGGGGGTCGGGCGCGCGGACCTACGTCCCGTCGACGCTCCAGTGCCACGGTTCGCTCGGCAGGTTGTGCAGGCCGTACTCGGCGGCGTGCGACGAGAGCCAGCTGAAGCACGGGCTCGACCGGCCCACCGACCGCCCGTTGCAGGTGAAGTCGATGGCCAGGCCTCGCTCGTGGTTCGAGCTGCCCGGGCGGGCGGTCGGCGGCGAGCACTGCGACGAGGGCATCTCGTAGATGGCGTACGAGCTCGACCCGCAGTGGGCACGCCGCAGGCGGATCTGCTGGGCCGGGTCGCGGTACCCACCGCCGCCGAGCGACAGGCCGTCGGACCGGGCGGCCCGCACGAGGGAACCGACCTGGTCCGCGATCTCGGAGTGCACGGTGATGCCCTCGACGGTGGTGAGGGGCACGTCGCCCGCCGTGCCGGAGTAGCTGCTGGGACCGGCGGCCTGGGCCGCCCGGTAGCTCTCCGCCATCGACAGGACGTCGGCCACGTACTCCCGCGAGCGGTTGTAGCCCAGCAACGCCCCCTCGGGATCGGCGCTCACGTTCAGCGTGGCCAGGTATCGGGCGGCCGAGTGGGTGGCATCCGGCCACGACCACGGATCCGCGTCGCCGTCGGCGTCGCCGTCGGTCGCGAAGCCCTGTCCGTCCGCGGCCTGGGGTGAGGTGCGCGGCTCCATCTCGTGCTGGCCGAGGCTGTGCCGCCACGTGCTCCCGATGAACTGCATGTACCCCCGGGCGCCCGCGTGGTTCATGGTCTCGGGCGGGTTGCAGCCGTTGAGGTCGGCCCGGCCGTGGTTGCACTCGACCTTCCCGATGGCGGCCAGGATCGCCCAGTCGACCTGCCACGTCGCCGCCGCGTCGCGGTACGCAACCAGGGCCTCCGGCGGGACGTCGGCCAGGGCCGCCGCCGACATGCCGCTCATCGAGCCCCGGGGATCCCGCGTGCCACCGATCGCCACGATGATCGCGGTCATGGGTAGGACCACCGCGGCGACCAACACCGCCACGCCGTAGGCGATCAGCCGCGTGCGGGCGCGGCTGCGCTGGCGCTCGCGGCGAGTCCGCTCGGACCGGCGACGCCGCAGCGCCGTCGCGACGACGGCCCGACGGACGCGCTGGGCCGTGGCGACGACGCCGGGGGCCGCCACGGATCAGGCCTCGCCGTCCCCGGGCCGCCGGCGGTCGCCCCGGGCCCGCCGGCGCAGGCCACCGAGGCGGTCCCGGACGGTGGGACCGGAGGACTCGCTGCGTATCTGGCGCTGCACCTGGCGGGTGCTGAGCTGCTCGATCCGGTTCCGGGCGACCCGCGCCCGGCGGGTCATGGGCTGGGCACCGCCGATCGACACGGACCGCTCGCGTCGGGGTCGGCCGCGCTCGTCGAAGACGATGCTCGTGGTCTCGCGCGGGATCGGGCGCAAGCCCCGGGCCTCGGCGGCCAGCGTCGTGTTGAACGACCGCTGCTGGCCCATGCGGGTCGAGACGGTGTTGCTGGCGATCGTGCGGGTACGCGACGAGCCCCCGGCCAGGGCGAAGCCGGTGAGGCCGCCGGCGGCCCCGGCCGCCAGCCAGCTGCCGTCGTCCTGCATGGCCTGGGGGGACAGGCGGCCGCCGATGTTGGCGGCCAAGTCGGCGCCGGCGGACAGCACCCGGCGTCGGGCGGCGAACATGGCGATGACCACGATGTTGACGAGGGCGAACCGCTCGATGAGGTCGGCGTCGGCGCCGGCGGACAGCAGCGCCTCGATCGTGAGCAACAGGAGCGACAGCACGAAGCTCATCCCGATCACGACGAGGATCACCCGGATGATGCCCGCGATCCAGGCGAGCGCGAGCTTGCGGGCGCCCCCGGTGAGGATCGCGCCGAGCGCGGCGAACGGTGCGACGGCGAACAGGACGACCGCCATGATCTGCGCCACGACGATCGTCAGTGATACGAGCCCCACGAGCACGACCATGACGAGCGCAGCGGTCATCGTCAGCACGGCCCCGAACAGCCGCTGGCCCGTGGGGTCGTGGTTGAAGTCGGCCTGGGCCTGGCAGCCGGCCTGCTCCATGGCGTCCCGGGGACCGTCGCTGTTGCCCCACGGCCCGAAGGCCAGGATGCGGTCCCGCATCGCCCGGCACTGCGGCGGCATGTCGGTGTCGCCCCAGTTGAGATGGTCGTAGGGGTCCTCGACGAAGGCGCGGTGCAGGTGGGCCTGCAGCGGCTGGAGCACGGCGTCGGCATCGAGGGCGTCGTCCGGTGGTGGTTGCCCCGTGCCGGTGGACAGCAGCGCCCCGGAGATGGTGCCCATCGTGTCGAACGCCCCCTGCATGTAGCCGGCCGGGTTGGCGAGCAGGATGCCGGCCAGCCCGGCCATCACGATGGACGCCGCGAACTCGCCGCCGGCCATCGCGAAGCGGCCCCGCAGCACGCCGAGACCCGTCCACACGACGGCGTAGAACCACGCCAGCTCGGTGAGGCCCAGCGGGCCGATCAGGTTGGACTGGTACGTGTCCGCGATCGTGATCGCCGGACCGCCCAGGCGCTCGTAGACGCCGAACGAGTAGGCCCACTCGACCAGCCACAGGGACGTGGCCGTGGCGCTGCGGGCACCCTGGAACGCCAGGTCCGTGAACGTGCAATAGACCTTGCGTCCGATGTTGTTCCAGGCGCCCTCATCGCAGCCGATGTCGTAGTGCGAGCTGGCGAACGGGCCCCAGCAGTCGTCCGGCACGATCGAGCCGGCCGGGGCGGCGGCGGCCGAGCCGTCGGTGGGCTGGCACTCGTTCTGCACTGGGCCGTTGCCGAGCAGGTTGTCCGTCGCCTCGCGGTCGCGTTCGGCGTCGTCGAGGTCGTCGGGGTCGAGCGGGTCGTTGGCCGGCGTCGACGGCCGCGTGACCGGAACCGTGGTGGTCGTGGACCCCGGCGGCTCCAGGGGCGTCTGCGCGGCGGCGACCCGCGCCGAGCCGAGGATCGTGAGGGCGACGACCAGCACCGGGCTGATCCACCAGAGGGTCCGGCCCACCCGCCCGTGCGGCGACCGCTCGGCCGTTGCGCCACGCCGCGCCGGGCGACGGCCGAACGCGGTCGGGCCGCCCGAGCGGTCGGCCAGCCTCCGGAGGACGGTCGAGCCGCCGGCGAGCCCGCTCGGGGCGGTCGAGCCATGCGCGGGCGCGCCACGACGCGCCGGGCGACGGACCCCTCGCCCGCCGCCCGGCCCCGGCGGCACGCCGGCGTCGCCCATCAGCGGTTCCTGCGGCCGAGGGCGTCGCCCAGCGGCGTCCGGCGACGGCGCCGGGCCCGCTCCCGAGCGGCGGCGGCTGCGGCGGAGCGCCGGTCGCGCGGCGGGGCGGCCGCCGGGTCCCCGGGTGCGGCGGGGACGGCGGCGATCTGCCGACCGCTCCCGTCCGCTGCCCCGTCCTCGCCGTCGAGGTCGACCTCATCGAGGTCGTCCATCTCGTCGTCGAGGAGGACGAGTTCGTCGACCTCGTCGACCTCCTCGTCGCGATCGAGGTGGAGGTCGTCGAGCTCCTCGACACGATCGAGGTCCAGGTCGTCGTCGCCGATGGCGTCGAGGCCCACGACCGCGCCGTCGTCGATCGCCTCGGCGTCGGTCTCCCGCCCCGCCAGCGCCCCCAACGGCTCGGCCTTGGGCTCACGGGCAACGGGTTCGGGCGCGGCGTCCGAGAGCCCCCGCTGCGGCGTGGACGGCAGGGCGGGCTCCGCGGACGGGAGGACTGCGTCGGGGGCCGATGCGACGGGCTCCGACGCCGGGGGCAAGGCGGGCTCCGGAGGCAGCATCACCGGGTCGAGGGCCGACGAGGCGACCGGGTCCGCCGCCGGCAACGCCGGGTCGGGGGCCGGGAGGGCGGGATCCGGCGGGGCGAGGGCCGCGGCCGGGACATCCACCGCGTCGGCCGCGGCCGGGCCGACGACGGCCCCCGCGCGCAGGGCCTTGGCCACGGCGCGGGCGGTGCCGTGGGCCACGGGATCCGTCTGCGGGGTCGTGTCGAACGCGACTCGCAGCTCCTCGAGCACCGGCTCCAGCACCTGGATCAGGCCCACCCGGTCACGCACGTCCCTGTAGAGGCACTGGCCGGTGCCCAGGCCCTGAGCGAGGACGTGCTCTGCCTCCTCGCTGCCGTCGACGGCCAGGAAGCGCAGCGCCGAGTGGATGGCGCCGCCCGACTGGCGGAACACGAACCGCGAGCCGACGAGGTCGACCAGCTCGCCGGTCCCCAGGTCGTTCGGGTGCTGCGACGCCAGCCAGATCGCGCCGTTGTGCTTGCGGCCGTCGCGCACGCCCTCGAGCAGCAGCCGCTGGCCGTGCGGCGAGGCGAGCAGCGCCCACGCCTCGTCGTAGAGCGCGGCGCCGAAGCGGGTCGGGTCGCGGAACACGACCTGCCGGCCCACGGCCGCCACGAGGTAGAGAAGGGCGTGGCCGAGGATCTGCTCGGGCAGCATCTGGCGGGACAGGTGCTCGTTGACGAGCGTGTCGCGGTCGGGCAGCGCCAGGTTGGGCGCCCAGAACACGATGCAGTCGGCGTCGAGCGACACCGGCTGGCCGTCGCCGAACGCCAGGCGACCGACGCCGAGGCGCCGGTAGTGCGCCAGGCGCCGCGCCAGGCTGCGGGCGGACTCGTCGGGCCGCTCGGTGTCCTCGCCCATCCGGTGCAGCTCGTCGAGCACGTCGCTGAGGCGGGCATCGGGCCGGTCCACCACGGCGTGCACGGCCTCGGCCAGGGCCGCGCCCTCGTCGGAGTGCGCCGAGCACCCGCCCAGCAGCGACAGGAAGCCGAGCGTCACCGTGGCCCGGTCGTCGCCGGTGAACGTGCGCAGCGGGTCGAGGCACACGTCGGTGTCGGTCGAGAGGCGCACGACTTGGGCGTTGCCCGGCACCACGTGGGCGAACGAGGCGTACTCGCCGATCGCGGTGCGGTCGATCGTCACGATCTGGCCGCCGCGGGCGATCGTGTCCCAGCACAGCCGCTTGAGGAAGAACGACTTGCCCGAACCGAGCGCGCCGACGGCCGCGAGCGAGGCGGTCCGCCCCACGCGGGGTCCGTAGGTGGGGTCGAGCAGCACCGGGCTGCCGCCGCCGCCGTCGAGGGCCACACCGAGGAGCAGGCCGTGGGGGTCGCCGACTTCGGGACCGCAGAACGGCGCGCCGGCCGCCAGGTCGCCCGGCAGCAGGAACTGCGTGTAGTCGCGACACACCGGGGCCGCGCTGGTGCCGGGCATCATCGAGCGCACGAGCGCCGCCTGCCCACCGGTCGGCCGGAAGATGCCGTACTCATGAGGCTCGAACAGCGCGGTGACGGCCTCGGCCCGGTCCTCGAGCTCCGGCAGGTCGTCTGCGGCGATCGAGAAGATCATCGTCGCCTGGATCTCGGGCTCGGTCGGGTTGGCGGCCAGCTTCGAGCGCTGGCCGTCGACCGCGGCGATCGCCTCGGCGAGCGACGGCGGGGCGCCGGTCATCTCGCCGTCGTACTCGTCGACCTGGCCGATGAGCTGGCGGTGCTGGCGGCGCACCTTCATCTGGGACTCGGCGTTGGGGATGGACCTGACCCGCACGCACCAGTCGATCGGAAAGCCCACGTCGTCGACGTGGAACAGCCACTCGCCTCCCCCGCCGGGAAACGAGAACTCGTGCGGCATGTCGGCCATGGCCAGACATGTCTGGTAGCTCGTCGTGTTGCCCGAGTCGATGCGCAGGTAGCGGCGGTGACGGGGGCGGTCCGGGTCGTCGCGGTAACCGCCCTCCTTCACCACCGCGTCGCTGAGCGGGGCCAGCACGCTGATGCGGGCCTCGCCGCCGGCGGGGCGCGCCGGCGGCTCCCAGCTCTCGTCGAGGACCGGCTCGTCCGCCCCGCGGCGCAGCGTGCGGGCGTACAGCCAGCGGATCTCGCCGGCCGTCGCCCGCTCCATGTCGACGTGGGCGCCGAGGCGCACCTCGAGCGCGCGCGCCTGGCTCCGCCGCAGGCCGAGCTCACGCTCCGACACGGCCATGGGCGACAGGCCGAAGCTCGACGCCACGTCCTCGGCGGCGGAGCGCAGGGCGTCGCGCCAGGAGCCCTGGCGGCTGCCGCCATCCAGCGACGTGGCCACGTAGTACAACCGCCGATGCAGCGGCGTGTCTGTGAGGTGCTCAGCCGTCTCGCGGCAAACCTCGGCCCACGCCGGGAAACGGTCGACGTCGACGTCCTCGAGCATGTTCGCCACGACGTCCCAGGCGTCGAGGCGCTCGCACACCGACAGCAGCATCGACTCGGGCGGCAGGCCGATGACCAGGCCGCGCAGGCGCGCGTGAACGGCGACCTTGGCGGCGGCGGAGGTGTGAGCGTGCGCGAACGGCGTCACCCGCCACAACGCCCACACGCCGCCATCGGTGGACCAGATGAGGTTCCCGACGATGGCGCGGGCCGGGGGCTTCACGCGTCGTCCAGGGGTTCGGCCGCGACGTTCATGCGCACTGCGGCCAGCGGCACCGCGCGCTTCTCGGTGTTCGGGCGACCCCGCAGGGCGCCCTTCGGCGGCACACACCACAGCATCACCCAGCCGAGCGCGGCCCGGGGCAGGCTGCGCCCCTCGACCCGCACGCGGCGCACGGCCCACGTCAGCCCGATGGGGATGCCGGCCACCACGATCAGGGCCAGGGTCGTCGGGAGCTTCGTCGCCCACAGGTGCCACGTCTGGACCATCACCCAGCAGCTGACGAGCAGCACCCCGATCTGGGTGAGGCTCAGCTGGAACGGCGGTGTCCACCCCGCGATGCGGCCCAGCACCATGGGGTGCCGGCGCGCGTGGGTGTAGGTGGCGCAGTGGATCTGCGCCACGCCCGTCTCATCGGCCACGGGTCAGGCCAACCCGGAGGCCTCGGCCGGCTGGCCGGACTCCTCGACGATGTCCTCGCCGACCTGCTCCTGCAGGAAGTCGATGTTGAACACGGCCCACACGACCACGGCGCCGAACACGATGGCGCCGATCGTCGGCACGATGGCCCTCGTGCGGGCCCACGTGGCGATGATCATGCCGATGGCGACCAGCACGACCGCGGCGGTCAGCATGTCCTGGGCTTCGGCGATGAGGTTGTTGACGAGGTCGATCACGGCGTAGCTCCTTGACGGGGTGGCGGGGAGCCGTCGCGGTGCGTCGGTGCGGCGGCGGCGGGGGCGGGGGCGGGATCAGGCACCGGGCTCTGAGGCGATCGAGACGGTCGTCGTCGCGTCCGCCGGTGCGGAGGTGGAGGACGTGGATGGCGAGGCGCCGGAGCTCGCGCCGGCATCGTCGTCGATGGTCGGCGCTCCGGACAGCGAGGTCACCTCCCATCGGCCGGCGCGCTCCGCCAGGCCGAGCTCGTAGGAAACGGTGCGCGGCACGCCGTTGGCCGACGCACCGCGGGCGGCGACACGGACGCGCGCCGTTCCGTCGCCCAGGTCGGAGACCGCCCACCGCTGCAGGGTGACCTGCTCGAAGGGGGCGGGTGTGACGGGTGCGATGGTGACGTCGGGAGCCACGTAGCGCGAGACGTCGCCGTCGCCCGCCACGAGAGCGGAGAGGAAGCCCTCGACGGTCGTCGCCATGTCCTCGTCGTCGGGCGAGGGCACGCCCATGCCGCCGCCGGAGGGGCGCGGCGGATCGTCAGGCTCGGCGGGAGCCGGGACGAGGGCCGGCTCGGTCACGGCGATCAGGCGGCCGTCCGTCTCGGCGACGCCGACCTCGAGGTACCAGATGCCGCCGGACCGCCACGTGTCGTCGACCTGCTCCTCGACCGGCGTGGCGACGGTGACGGCCCAGTAGCCGTCGTCGACGCGGCGGGCGTCGACCACGTGCGTGCCACCGCTCACCCGGCGCTGGCCCGCGTCGCCGGCGTTGGTCGACGGGTTGACGGCGAACAGGGCGTTCAGCGCCTCCTCGTCGTCCTCGCCGGCGGCCTCGACCCAGGTGGTGACGGCCACCTCGGCGAAGCCCGCCGTGTCGGCCGGGACGCTGGCCGAGGCGGCGTCGTCCGCAACCCGCGCCGCGGGCTTCGCGCTCGGCCGCAGCAGGCCGACGCAGCCGCCGAAGGCCCCGAGCGCCACGAGGAACCACAGGCCGACGCGGGCCGCGAGCTGGGCGTTCGGCCGGGCGGGGATCGTGCGCCGGGGGTCGTTGCTGGCACGGGCCGCCTTGCGGGCGTCGCGGCCGTTGGCGCCGTTGCGCCCATTGCCCGGGCCGAACAACGCCCGCGAGAGGCGGGACCGGCCCGCGGGGGGGTCGCCGGCCTCGACCTGCCCGTCCTCCCCGGGCGCGACCCGGCGCGGTGCGATCGACCTCACGCCCATCTGATGCGATCCTCCCGCGCACAAAACGCAAGCGCGCGCGATCGGCTGCGACCCCTTCGCGGTATCACGCGCTCACCAACCCCCGGCCGCCGCCGCCCCCGGTCAGGCGCTCGAGCAGCGCCACGGTCTCGGGGTGGATCGTGTCCTCGGGCTCCGCGCCGTCGTCGGGATCCGCCACGGCTTCGCACAGCTCGCGGAACACCCGCTGGACCCCCGGGATGTTGCCGGCGGCGTGGGCGGCCCGCATGAGCAGCCGGTACATGCGCTCGTCGAGCGGGAACGCCTCGAGGCCCCGGCGAGCGGCCCACTCGGCGGCCCGCCAGTCGCCGGTCGCGAGCCGCACCTCGGCGACCTCCTCGGCGACGTCCACCACCTGGGCCACGATCATGCCCCGGTGCGGCGCCACCCACGCGTAGCCCCGGCCCGCGCCGGTGAAGGGCTCGCCGCCCACCAGCGTGAGGGCCTCGGAGAGCACGTCGGCGGCGTCCTCGGCGTCCTCGACGTCCTCGGCGATGGCGACGAGCTCGTGGAACAGGCCGTAATCGGTCACGACGCGGGGCGAGAGCTCGTAGCGTCCGCCGCTGGGCGCCGGGAACAGGTCGTCGCCCAGCGTCTTGCGGGCGGCGGCCACCGTGTTGTGGAACGTCTTGGTGGCGTTGGCGCCGGTCGGGAACAGCACGATCTCGAGGTCCTCGCGGTCGACCGGCACCTCGCGCAGGGCGAGGTACGTGATGGCCTCGAGGGCCTTCTGGCGCCCGGGAACGAGACGCTGGGCGCCCTGGTCGGTGTGGCGGACGGCCTCGACGTCGCCCAGCACCCGGACCAGCACGTCCACCTCGGCCAGCAGCTCGCCGAGCGGGCTGGTCGGTTCGTCGTCGTCCCGGTCGTCCTCGGACAGGTCGTCCTCGTCCTCCTCGGCCGGGGCGTCGCCAGCGGGAGCGGTCGAATCCCCGTCGACCGTCGGGCCGGCAGGGCGGAACGAGTCCTCTGTGTCCGCCGGGGCGGCGTGGATCGGCCCCTCCTCGTCGGTCGGGGCGGCGGCGGTCGCGGGTGGCTCTGCGGCGACGTCCCGGTCGGGGGGCGCCGACGGCGGCCCCGAGGGCCCGGACGGGCCCCTCTCCGGGTCGGGCGGCACCGCGGGGTCGGGCGGTGGGACGGGCGGCGGGGACACCGGAGCGGACGGCGGGGACGGCGCGTGCGGCGCCGGCGGCTGGGGCACCAGAGGCGGCGGAGCAGACGGCGGGGACGGCGCGTGCGGCGCCGGCGGCTGGGGCACCAGAGGCGGCAGAGCAGACGGCGGGGACGGCGCGTGCGGCGCCGGCGGCTGGGGCACCAGAGGCGGCAGAGCAGACGGCCGGGGCGGCGGGGGCACCGGAGCGGACGGCGGGGACGGCGGGGGCACCGGAGCGGACGGCGGGGGCGGCTCGGGCGCCGGAGCCGGCGGCGCGGAAGCCGGGGGCACCGGAGCCGCCGGCGAGGGCGCCGGAGCGGACGGCGGGACGACGGCGACGGGGGGCGCACCGCCGTCCGCCTCCTCGGCGTCGGGAGCGAGGGCGGGATCCGTCGGCAGGTCGGCATCCGTGTCGGGGTCGGACGTGCGGACCGGCGTGCGGACCTCCGGCTCGACCACGTCGGCGGCCGCCACGTCGTCGAGATCCGCGGCCACATCCAGCAGGTCCGCCACGGCCTGGGTGTCGTGCTCGTCGAGCTGGCGGGCCCGGACCGACGGGTCGACGCCGTCGATGTGCAGCCAGCCGTCGTCGTCGATGCGCAGCGCGCGACCGTGCGCAACGGCGCCGGGAGGGCAGACGACGCCCACGGCGTAGCCGGGACGGGCGGCGAGGGCGGCGACGCGGTAGCGCTCGACGTCGGGGGCCCGGGCGCTGATGACGACCAGCGGCTCCCAGGCGTCGGGGGTCGCCCCCGCGGCCCGCGCCATGGCCGTGCTCGGGCACTGCAGCGAGCGCAGGGCGCTGATCACTTCGGACGCCCGGTTCTCGGCATCGACGAGCGCGACGCCCAACGACTCGGCCGTCTCGACCCAGGGCAGGGCGGTCAGCTCGCCGCTGAGGCCGACGAGCAGGACGCGGGGCTGCTCGGTCCAGGGGGCGGTGGCGGCGGCCACGGCCAGCGAGCGCAGGAAGGGGATCGTGCGCTCGACCGGGCCGTCGACGGTGACCACGCCGCTGGCCTCGAGATCGACCAACACCTCGGCCCCGGCGAGGGTGGTGCCCACCGGCACGAGGGCGGGGGCAGGCGACGCCGCCTGCGAGCCGAGCGCCACCAGCTCGTCCGGCGCGGCGACGGATCGCCAGCGGGTCGGGTTCTCGGCGACGAAACCGGTGGGGGCCGGGGCCGGCTCCGCGAGGACGAGCACGACGTTCTCCGTGGTCGCCTCGACCCAGCGGATCGGAGGGGGCCCGCCGACGCCCGACCCGGCGGCGGCGGCCCGGAGCGCGCCGTCGACCAGGCGGGCGCCCTCGGTGTCGGCGCCAGTGCGGAGCTGCTGCTCGAGCACCGCCAGATCGGGGTCGGGCATGGGGACGCGGCGTCCGGCCCGGCGGTGGCGCAACTGCGCCCGCCGGCGGCGGTCGAGCACCAGCACGAGCCCGGCCAGCGCCAGGCCCCCGCCGATCAGGCCGATGGGCACCAACCGGTCGGTCTCGTCGTCCGACTCGCCGGTGGCCGGGGCGTCCGGGGCGGTCTGGTCGGCCGGCGGCGACGTGGCGACCGTGCCGGGCTGGTCGCCCTCGTCACCGGAGGCCGGGGCGGCGGCGGGCCCGCCGGGCTCGTCGGCGGCCACGGTGGTCGTCGTGGCCGCACCGTCGCCGGGGGCGGGGGTGGCCTCGGGGGCGCCGTCGGACGGAGTCGTGCCGGCCTCGGGTGCGGTGGCGTCACCAGTTTCGGGAGGGGCCTGCTCCTCGGTGGTCGGGGCGGACGGCGCCTGGTCGCCGGCGGCCGGGGCGCCGGGCTCGGCGGCCGGCGCCGTGGTGGTCGAGCCCGCATCGGGGGCGGCCTCCGCCGGGGCCTCCGGCGTCGTGGCGGCCGGAGGCCCGGTCGTCACCGGGGCCTCGGGCGCGGCGACCTCGCCGTCCCTGGCGGACGGGGCCGGGAGCGCCGGAGCGCCCGGGCGGCCGGCGGCCTCGTCGACGTCGCGGGTGGGCGCCACCGCCCCGGAGGCGGGTGCGCCGGACGCGTCCGCGGGGACCGACGGAGAGCCGGGCGCCATCTCGGGCACCGTCTCGGGCACGCTCCCGGGCACGGCGGTGGTGGGCGCGGGCGCGGTGGTCGCGTCGCTCGGCGCCGCCGACTCGCGCGTGTCGGCCGGAGCCGACGCCTCGGGTGCCGCCTCGTCGGCCGGGGCGGACGCTGAGGGAGCATCGGCCGCTTCGGACGACGGCGGGCCGCCACCGCCGCCGTCGGGCGCAGGCGATGGGCCGGGGGAGGTGGGCGGCGTCGTCGGCGCCGGAGCGGGCGGCGGAGCCAGCGGGTCCGCCGGCGTGGCCGGGAGCGTGAACTGCTCGCCAGGGTAGATGTCGTCGGAGTCGCGGGGCGGAGCCAGGCGGTCGCGGTTGGTGGCGAGCGTGTCGTCCCAGTAGTCCGCCACCTCGGCGTCGCTCGGGGCGCGGCCCCATGTGTCGGCCAGCTGGTCCTCGGCCAGGCCCCAGAAGTGGTCGCCGGGCTGAACCGTGACGGTCTCGGCCGGCGGCGCGACGGGGCCGGCGGCCGGCGCGACCGTCACTCCGTCGCCGCCGGGAAGCACGAGCTCCCACCCGGGCCGGATGGCATCGTCCGGGTTTGCCCACACACTGCCATCGGGCTGGGTGCGGGTGCGGTTCGCCTCCCACAGCTCGCGCCAGCGCATGCCGTCACCGAGGTGAGACTCGGCCAGCGCCCAGGGGCTGTCGCCGCGGCCGACCGTGATCGTCGGCGGAGGGGCGGGGGCGGGGACGGCCTGGCTCGTCGCGACCGGCTGGAGCTCCGGCGCGGCTGCGACGGCGCCGCCGGCGCCGCCGGTGGAGGTGAGCGCCGCCCGAGTCTCGGCGTCGGGGACGCCCCGGAACAGCAACGGCATCGACGGCTCGACCGGCCGCTCACCGCTGACGGAGGAGACCTCGGAACGAGCGGCCGGGGCGCGGGCGGGGCCGGCGCTGGCGGCATGCACGGTCGGCAGGCCCGGCGCAGAGAGCGAGGCGAGCGTCCCGAACGTCAGCATCACCGTGCCGACGAGGTGGCCGGCGAGACGCTGGAACGGCGAGGGCACCGGCAGCGCGCCGCGCCGCCGTCCCCGCACCTGGACGACCACCTCGGCGCCGACGGCCAGCACGAACACTGCCCAGCACAGCCACAGCGCCACGGTGAGGATGGCGACGACCGTGCCGTCGGAAACGAGCGTGGTGGGCAGGTCGGTGATCTGCTCGCGGGTGGGCAGGCCGGTGATCGGCCAGTCGCCCCAGCGCAGCAGCGCCAGGGGGACGCCGGCGACGAGGCCGAACAGCGTGGCGAGGGCGCCCAGGCCGCGGGCGACGTCGCCGGCGGTCTCGAGGCGGCGGGCGGGACGGGCGTCGTGTCTGATCATGGTGCGGTCGGTCCTTGCACGGCATGGGCCGTGGCAGTGGCGTCGACGCTGACGGAGCCAGGGAGGATCTGCAAGCTGGTGGTGTCGGTCACGGTCACGGTGACATCCATGTCGACGACCGTCACGTCGCCGGACACGTCACGGTCGGCGAGGTAGGCGATGGCGGCGGAGCGGGCGGCGTCGGGATCGAGTCGGATGGTGCCGGTGACCGCGGCGGCGCGGTCGATCTGCTGGGCGCCGGCACGGGCGGCGGCGGCGGCGCTGCCGAAGGCGTCGCTGCGGGCCCGCAGCGCCCGGCCGGCGTCGTGGACGAGACCGACGAGCGACACGCAGGCGAAGGCCAGCGCCACCGTCCACACGGTCACGAAGCCTCTCTCGTCGTGCCGCCGGGCGTGGCTCACTGCACGACCCCCGCGGCCCCGGGACCCGTCTCGCGGTACTGGTCGATGACCTCGCGGGCGGTGGCGGTCACCTGCATCGAGCCCGGGACCCGCAGCAGCGTCGCCTCGGACAGGTCGACCTGGCACGTGATCGTGACACGGACCTCGGCGGCACTGATCTCGGGCTCGAAGCGCATCGACGCGCACATGGACGAGCCGACTCGGACCGTCGACTCCGCGTCGGCGCGGGCGTCGGCCACCGCAGACTGCGGGTCACGCGCGACGCTGATGGTGCGCGCCGCCGAGCGGGCGGCTGCCTCGGCCGAGGCCGACCCCACGTTCAGGCGACCGGCGAAGATAATCATGGCGACGAACAAGAACGACACAATCGCCAGGATCACGAGCTCGACCTGCGCCGAGCCGCGCTCCTCCCCCGACAGCCGCACCGGGCGACACCGCCGGGCCGTCACTCGACGAACCTCTCCACCGGACCGTCGATGGTCACGGTGATCGGTACGTCGAAGAACGGCAGCACCGTGATGGCGTCGCCCCGCACGGTGACCTCGGCGTCGGTCGTCGTGCGCGTCGCGTCCACGCTCGCATCCCGGATGCCGCCCACCTGGCCGATGAACTGGTCGGCCGTGGCGACGCCGTCGCCCGTCGTACCCGTCTCGACCCGCACGGCATCGAGGCCGTGGCGCGCTGCCGTCGTGGCCACCGATCGCCCGTAGAACCACAGGCTGATCTGGACCACGGCCAGGAAGAGCGCGAGGACGGCCGGGAGCACGGCCACGGTTGCGGCCAGCGCTCCCCGATCCCCGCGGCATCGCCGCGTCACGGGCGATCACCCCTCGTGGGTCACCTCGGTCGGCTCGACGGGATCGCGTCAGAAGCCGAGGTCGATGTTGCCGACCGCGCCGGTCACGAGGGCGTAGACGAGCCCGCCGACGGCCACGGCCGCCACGGCCATCAGGCCCATCATCGCGGTGTCGTCGGTGACACCGCCGTGCTCGTCCCGGCGGTCGCGCCAGGCGCCCGCGAGCACCTCGCACCACATCCGGATCATCTGGGTGGTCTCACGCATAGGGGTCGTCTCCTTGGCGGTGGTAGGAGTCGGTGTGTGTCTGTGGTGGGCGGTCGGTTGCGGGGAGAGGCGGGCGGCGGGAGGCGGGGCGGCGGCGCATCGCGTCAGTTGCCGATGCTGAAGAGGACGGTCAGGGCCGGGTAGCCGAGGAAGGCGAGGAAGCCGAGCACGAGCAACACCGAGGGCAGGCTCATCCGCTCGGTCACCGCGGCGGCCGACTGCTCGGTCTCGGCCGTGATGCGCTCGCGGATCGTGCGGGCCTTGGCGCTGACGGTCTCGCGGACGGCGGCGCCCTCTTCGCCCGCCATGGAGATCGTGCTGGCCAGCTCGGTGAGGTCGCTGATCCCCAACTCGGTGCCGAGCGCGGCGAGCGCCTCCCACGGGGGCGCACCCCGCACGTAACCGGACGTCAGGGCGCCGCGCAGCTCGGCGAACGCCCAGCCCTGGCCCGCACCGGAGGCGGTCTCGAGCGCCTGCTCCACGCCGCGGCCGGCGGCCAGGCTCATGACCGCCACGTTGCAGTAGGCCGAAAGGGCGTGAGCGAACGCCTTGCGGCGGCCGGCCGCCTGCTGGCGCAGCGTCACGAACGGGATTACCGCGCCCCAGCAGCACCCGAGCACGGCGACGAGACCGGGCACGGTCGGGGGCAGGTCGGCGCCCACGGCCCACAGCACGAAGGCGGTCCACGGGCCGATCAGCAAGGCGAGCAGGACGTAGGAGCCGACGCGGGCGGCCTGCTCCTCGGGCATGCGCCCGACGATGCGCAGGTCGGTGCGGGTCTGTTCGATCAGCCGGGCGAGGAGGGGCAGGTGGCGAAGCAGGAAGCCGCCGAAGCGCGTGTCCCGGTCGGCCTCGAGTTCGGGGGCGACGACGATCGGACGGCGCTCCAGCCGGGCGATCGCCGCGCCCAACGGCTCGGGTGCCGGGCGCAGACCGGTCCACGCCAGGAACAGGCCGCCGCCCACGAGCAGGCCGGCGAGCAGGACGCCCGTCACCGGTCGAGCCTCCGGGCGAGGAAGCGCTCGACGGGATGGGTGCGGCCCATGCGAACCATGGCCGCGATGCCCGCGGCCCAGGTGAGCGCTACGGCGAAGAGCACGGCCTGGCCGACGGGCGTGTCGTAGGGCTCGAGGTACTTGCCCGCTGCGAGGACGAGGATGCCGACGAAGACCGCCATGATCATGATGACGGAACGCATGTCCGACCGGGGTCGTTCGCGGGCGACCTCGATGCGGCGGTGCATGCGGGCCTCCTCCCGGGCGGCGGCGGCCAGGTCGTCGAGCACGCTGCGGATCTGCCGCCCACCCGACCGGGCGGCCAGCCGCAGGGACGTGACGACGAGGTCGCCGAGCGGATGGTCGAGGTCATCGGCCAGGTCGTCGAGAGCGTCGTCGAGCGGCTCGTAGGCCAGCCGGCGGGACAGGCGCACGACGTGGGGACGGATCAGGGCCGGCGCCCCGTGGGCCGTGGCGGTGAGCACGCCCTCGATGCCCCGAGGCGTGCCCGTGGCGTCGCGCAGCATCTCGACCCAGGCCGTGAGGGCGTCGGCCTTGGCGCCGTCGTCGGGGCGCGAGGGTGTGGGCTTCGAGGCGTAGGCGGCGGCGATGCCCACGCCCACGGCGGCGACCGGCCAGCGGGTCACGATGAGCGTGACGAGCCCCGCCGTGCCGATCAACGCCGCGCGCTCGGGCGCCGGCACGTCCCAGCGGCGGCGGGCGCGGGGGCGCACACGCTTCGACCTCGGCACGCGCCGGCGCAGGCCGGTGACCGCCAGTGCCAGCCCGGCGACGAGGAGGAGCCCGGAGAACGCGGCGAGAGCCGTCACCAGATCTCCGTGTGCAGGTCGGGGTCGTATCCGGCGTCGACGAGCCGGTCGAGCATGTCGATCGGGATCGGGCAGTTCGGGTTGCGGATCGCCGCCTTGTCGGGGCCCGGCACGAACCAGTCGTTCGTGATGATCTGCCTGTGCTCGACGTCGTAGTCGACCACCTGCACGATCTCGGAGATGACCCGGCGGCGGTCGGGCGTGAGGTCGAGGTAGACGATGAGGTCGAGGGCGAACGCGGCGGTCTGCAGCACGTCACCCCGCTCGAAGCTGGCCCCGTTGCGGCGGGCGTAGTTGACCAGCTTCTCGAACGTCTGGCGCGACGACTGGGCGTGCAGGGTGCAGAGGGTGCCGGCGATGCCGTCGCAGGCGGCCTCGAGCATGAACATGACCTCGGGGCCGCGGACCTCGCCGACCACGATGCGGTCCGGCGCGTGGCGCTTCACGGCGTGGGTCAGGTCGGCGAGCGTGACCGCGCCCTGGCCCTCCATGTTGGACGGGCGTTCGACCAACTCGACGACGTGGCTGTGCCGCTCGGCGTCGATGCCGATCTGCAGCTCGGGCTCCTGCTCGAGCACGACGATGCGCTCGTCGGGGGGGCACTCGTGGAGCAGCGCCCGCATGAGCGTCGTCTTGCCCCGGCCCATGCCGCCGGCGATCAGGATGTTGAGCCGTGCCCGCATCGCCGCCCGCAACAGGCTGGCGATGCCTTCGTCGTACATCTTCCAGGCCGAGACGAGCACCGACTGGTCGGCGTCGACGAGCGGGTGGCGGCGGATCGACACGACCGGGCGCGCCGACACCCAGGCGGCGGCGGCGAGGCGGGAGCCGTCGGAGAGCTGCAGGTCCAGCAGCGGGCGGGCGGGGGAGAACTCCTTCTCGATCTGGGTGCCGTCGCCGTCGAGGCCGAGGCGGCCCCCCTTCCGGGCGAGGGCCTGGATCTGGATGATGAGGTCCTCGTCGGTGGCGGCGATCGGGTCGACCTGGTGCTCCTCGCCCTCGATCGTGCGGATGCGCACGTTGTCGCAGCCCACGGCGAAGATGTCGGTGACCTCGGGGCGGGCGAGGTAGCTGTCGAGGCCCGGGAGTTGCGAGAACACGGTGGTGAGGACCGACTCGATGAGCCGGTCCTCCTCCTCGGGCGTGAGTGTCATCTCGCCGCGCTGCTGGGCGGCGCGCCACTGGTCGTCGAGCTCGCGCCGGAGGATCGACCGGGCCAGGTGGCGGCGGTCGAGGTAGTCGAGCGCCGGCAGCCCCTCCTGCTCGCGGCGGGCGGCCTGCTCGCCGATCTCGGCGGCGACGATGCGGCGGAGGCGTACGTCCAGCTTGTCGCTCATCGCCGACCCCCCTCGGTGCCGGGTCGGCCACCGTTCCCGTGGGCCACGGCGGGCGCCGGTACGGCGCCCCCCTTGGCCGGAGCACCGTTGCCCGCGGCGGGCGTGCCGCGCCCCGGGGCGCGCGCCCGGTCCGCCGGGGCAGTGGGGCCCGTGGCGGGACCTGCCTCGTCGCGGTCCGGCGACGGAGGGGGCGCGTAGGGCGCCGGAGGCGGCGGCTGGGTCGGTCGGCCATCCGCGGGGACCTGACCGCCCGTCGCGTCGTTCACCCCGGCCGGGGGCGGCGGGGGCGGCGGCGGCAACGGCGGCAGCACACGATGGCTCCCGGGTTCGCCGCGATCGTCGCGCGCACCCGGCACCACCGGCTCGGCTCCGGCGCCGATGCGGTCAGCCGGACCAGCCGGCACCGCACGATGAGGACCCGTGTCGACCCGGTCATCCGGCATCGCATGGCGGGCATCGACAGCTACCGGACCCGCCGGACCAGCGGCGACGGCACGATGCGCACCGGTGTCGACTCTGTCGCCCGGACCAGCCGGCACCGCGCGATGCGAACCCGTGTCGACCCGGTCGCCCGCCCCACCCGGCACGGCACGGTGCTCACCGGTGTCGACGCCGCTGCCCGGAGCGGGCGGGCGGGGCCAGCGGCCTACAGGAGGGCCGGCCGAGGGGCCGGCCCCACGGGCGGCCGGGCGCTCGTCCGCCCGAACGACGGGGCGTGGCCGGATCGGAGCGGGGGTGGGATGCGCCTCGACGGCACCCACGGACGGCGAGAGCTCGGCTCCGGCCGGCGAGGCGTCACGACGTTCCTCCGCTGTGCGCGCCGCCCGGTCGGCCGCGGCGGCATCGCGGGCAGCTCGGGCGAGCACGCGCTCCTGCACCCGTGATCGGGACGCGGCCGGCAGCCCGGCGGGCACGCCGGCGATCTCGCGTCCGGCTGCGGGCGCAGGGGCCGTCGGACGCCGGGCCGTGACCGGACCGACGGTCGCCCGGGCCGGTGCCCGGCCGACGTGGTCGACCAGCATGTCGAGGCTGCGGGCGGCCGACGAGGCGAGCCACGTGCGGCCCCAGCTGCGGGTGACGCCCTTGGCCCACAGCGCGGCGGTGCCGCGGGGGTCCCAGGCGATGGCGCTGCCGAGTGGCAGCTCGAGTTGGGCGGCGACTTCGGCCGGGGCGTACGGCTTCATGCCCACGACCAGGGCGACCACGGGCCGCCGGGCGACCTCGCGGAGCCGGTCCACCATGTGCCGGGTGTGCTCGACGCTGGCCACGCTGGGCCGGCACACGACGGCGACCAGGTCGCCGAGGGCGACGCGGCGGGCGGTGGGCTGGCCGGCGTCCCAACGACCGGCGTCGACGAACACGAGGCCGCCGTGCTGGGCGAGGGCCGGATCCCACCGGTCGAGGACCGAGCCGATGACCGAGGCGGCCATGAGCCCCGCCGTCGGGGCAAGCAGCACGGGGACGTCGGCCGGGGTGACCGAGGTGTGCCGTCCGATCGCGGCCGACGACACGTCGCGCCGCAGCTCGCCGGCGGACCGGACGAGGCCAGGCTCGTCGCTCGAGCCGGTGTAGATCTGCACGTCGCCACCGGACGGGTCGAGCTCGACGAGCAGAGCAGCGCCCTCGATCGTGGCGGCAGCCGTCAGGCACGCCGCGGCGGTGGTGACTCCCGGTGACCCCTTGGCGGAGACGAGCGTGATGACGGGCACCCGATCAGCCGCCCAACGCCACCAGCGACAGGCGCTCGTCGGCGGCCGCGGACGACACGTCGGCGGCCTGCGTCCGGGGTACGACGAGGGAGACCTGACGATCGCCGGTGTTCTCGTCGGCATCGCCGACGTCGCGGAGCCAGCCCTCGACGCGGACCTCCTCGCCGCCGCCAGTGACCGTGTCCTCGGGCCGGATCACGATGAACAGGTCGACGCCGCCGACCAGCCCCTCGGGAGCATCGCGGGGACCGAGCTCGGCGCCGACGACGGCCTCGTTGTCGGACACCAGGCGAGTGTCCGCGGGGACGACCTGGGCCGGTGACAGCAGGGAGCCGGGGAGGAGATCGGTGGCGGCAGCACGCCCGACGAGCTCGTCGGCCTGATCGGCGTCGATCGTCTCGACGCCGGGGTCGGCGGCCACCCGGACCGTGCGGAGGTCGTCCGCCTCGATCGTCTCGAACCGGTCGACCTGCTCCGCGACCGCGAGAACCTCGACGCGCTCGCCCGCCGAGACGTACAGCGAGGCGAAGATCCAGCCGCCGAGCAGGGCAAGCGCGGCGCCGGCGGCGACGCGGGCCCACTGGCGGCGGGCCGGGAGGCCCTCGGGGTTGGTCGACGTCGGCAGCGCGGCCCGGCGCACGCGAGCCAACCGGGGACCGGTGGTGGCCACCGTGCCCCGGCTCCGCTCGGAGCGCCCGTTCCCGTCGCTCATCGCTCGTGCCTCTTCCGTCGTGCCGTGATCCGTCGTTGACAAGTCCTGCCCGTTCGATTGCCTATTTCGTCGTGTAGTCGATTTGACGCTGGTGCGGTGGGTAGCGGCCGCCGTGCGGCGCCTAGCCCACGACCACCGTCTGGACCTCGTTGACCGCCCGCGGCACCGGCGTCGACAGTGACTGGGGCGGGAACGTGCCGGCGGCTTCGGCGGCACCTGTGGCTGCCCAACTCACGTCCCAGGTGACGATCACCTGGCCGGGCCACTCGCCCGGTCTCCCGGCCGCTCCGGAGCGCATGGTGTAGACGTGCGCGCACGCGCCGGCCGCCGAGGCCTGCACCACCGGATCGGGGCCCGCCGGGTCGAAGCGGGTGCCGGGCGGTGCGCACTCCACGGCCGAGGTGCCCGGCTCGCCGGAATCGAACGTGAGCGTGGGCACGGCCGTGATCTCGACGCACACACCGAGCACGCAGTCCGAGTCCGCGATCGTTCCGGCCCAGTTCGTCACCTGCACGAACACCGGCAACGACACGACCGAGGCGGTCCCGACCGGCGGATCGGCGACGACCTCGGGCGCGTGCATCTGTGCCGCCACTCGTGCCAACAGCGTCGCAGCAACGACCTCGGGCGCCGGGGGAGCGGCGGCCCGAGCGGGAGCGTCGGGGGGAGCGAGCCGGTAGCCGAGCCCTCCGGTTCCGTCGCCACCTGCGCAGATCTGCACTCCCTGACCCGGACCGACGTTCATCGCCTGTCGGTATGAGGCCGCCGCAGGACCCTCGATCGTCTGCCAGACGCAGTTGTTCGCGCCCTGGCCCCCGGAGCCCGGATCCGGTGGAGGTACATAGGGACCGCTCGGACCGCTCGGACGACTGCCGGTCTCTCCGTCGGGTCGCTGCCCCGTGTTGCCGGGCCGTTCGACCGGGATCTCGACCGTGCAGGTGAGCGTGGTGGGATCGAGATTGCAGTCACCTTGCTGCGCATTCGCTGGTGGAGCCAGCGCGATCCCGCATGATGCAATGACGAATGCGGTCGCGAGGATGCAGATGGTTCGCCGGTTCATGCTGCTTCCTCACAGCCCACGGCTTCTTCGTTCCCGTCGAGGCGATTGATGAGCCAATGCCCGTCGACGCGAACCGCAGATCCTTGGCTCCGTTCGGAGCGTCCCTCGAAGACCTGGAATACCTGTCCATCGCTGCGAACGAACTCGTAGTTGAAACGAGCACACAAGGGGAATGTCACCTCGGTCGGAGACACGGTTTGGACGTCACCATCGACGGAACGTTGGACGGGAAGAACGCTGTCGCCGTGAGCACGCTGTGTCACGCCCTGCTCGCCCCTGTCTTGGAGTGCCTGGACGATGGGGTCGGTCATGTCGGAGGTAGGAGCCATGATGGATCGAAGATCCTCGTACAGGGGACCTTCGACGTTGGCAGCAACGGCCGCATCAGCGGTGATCTGGCTGACGACCTCGTCGTAGCGGGACAGGAGGTCTTGGATGTATGGCTCCACGGCTTCGGGGTCGGTGCCAGGGGGTTCCTCATCGGAGGCAGCGGTGGTGGGCGCTGCTGTCGTGGAGCCCCCTGCCGTGGTCTCGGACGAGGCCTCGTCATCATCGTCACCCGAGCAGGCGGCGACGGACAACACGGCGAGCACGGCCAGCAGTAAGGCGGGCCGGCGGCGAGGCGCATGACGGCGGGACGGCAACGAGGACGGCGTCATGTGAGGACCACGGCGACGAGCCAGCCGATGGCGATGGCGGGGGCGAACGGGAGGGACGGGCTGATCGCCCCACGCTCCGAGGTGGGCGAGGCGGGCAGCGGCGCCGGGCGGACGCCGGCGGGCGAGGTGGTGAGGAAGGCAGCGAGCCGCTGGGGCAATGGCGTGCCAGCAGGACCACGAGGAGACGCCGAGGCTGCCCGCCTCCGGCGCCGAACGACGACCGCAGTGACGCCAGCCGCCGCGAATGTCGTCCAGAGGAACGTGAGCGTGCCGGCCAGGGTCAGCGACGCCGTGAGCGTCGCCGTCGCCAGGCGGACATCACCGAAGCCCATCGCGCCGACCAGCCAGAGCGCCGCAAACACGGCGGCGACGACAGCGGTCCCGGCGACGGCTGTGGCCAGCCCTGTCCATGCCGACGAGCGCCACGCATCGACCGCCAAGGCCACGAACGAGATCCCGGCCGCGCCCCCGGCGAGCCGGGCGGGAATGCGCAGCTCACAGGCATCGATCACCGCCGCGGCGACGAGACCCGACGCTGCGACGGCCACGGCCACCCCGGTCCAGGCGCCCGCCCGGCTACCGAGGGTTCCGTCCGCAGCGGCCGCCACCGCGGCGGCCAATGCCGCGAGGCCGGCCAGCACCGCCGCCAGCGGCCATCGCGACCGCGCCACGGTCACCCCGAATGCTCGCACGCAGACGGCGGCTCCGACACCGGACGCGACAACGAGAGCGGCGAGGAGGACGGCGTTCATCTCCGGCGCCCACGGAGCTCGACACTCCCATAGCTCCCGAGGAGACGACCCGGGCCGGCGTGCCGGCCGCACCGGGCACCATGGCGCGCGCGCCGGTGCCGGGGCCCGCCAAGGGGCCCCGCGAGCCACCCGGTGGCGGAGCGGGCCCGCGCCGACCCCAGCATCGACCGGTGATCCACGACGACAATTTGTACCGCATCCTGAGCACGTGACGTAGTGGGTGAATCACAACGGTCCCGGTTCGTCACGTCAAGTTCGCACAAGCATCCACGCATCGTCTTCATGGCGACGCGCAGCGTGACAACGGTCTCACCGTCGCCTGACGCCGCCCGGTTCACTTGCGTTGGACGCCGATCGGCCACAGGAGCCTCCAGACGATGCCCGGCTGTCGTCCTGCGAGGAGTCCTGCGGCGTTGCGAGCGCTCCCCCGGTCAAATTTCACTCCGCTCCGCAGTCACCTTAGCACGCAAAGGGGCCGGCCACATTCGGCCAGTGACCCGCAAGGACCGCTCGCCGGAATGGCCGGGCCGAGTGTCACACCCCGCCGGTAGCGTCGGTCAACGATGTCCACCGACTCCCCCGACGGCGCCGCTGACGCTCCGCTGGTCCAGGCGAAGGCCCTGACCAAGCGGTTCGGCGACGACGTCGCGGTCGACGGCATCGACTTCGAGGTCCACCGGGGCGAGGTCTTCGGCTTCCTCGGGCCGAACGGCGCGGGCAAGACCACCACGATGCGCATGATCGCCTGCGTCTCCCCGGTGACCGACGGCAAGCTAAGCGTCCTGGGTATGGACCCGAGCCGCCAGGGCGCCGACATCCGGGCCCGCCTCGGCGTCGTCCCGCAGGAGGACAACCTCGACTCCGAGCTGACCGTGTGGGACAACCTGGTCATCTACGGCCGCTACTTCGGGCTCCCCCTCGCCGAGGTGCGGGCCCGAGCCGTCGACCTGCTCCACTTCGCTCGCCTCGACGACCGGCGCGACTCGCGGGTCGACCCGCTCTCCGGCGGCATGAAGCGCCGTCTCACGATCGCGCGCTCCCTCGTGAACCGGCCCGAGCTGCTCCTGCTCGACGAGCCGACCACGGGGCTCGACCCCCAGGCCCGCCACCTCCTCTGGGAGCGGCTCTACAGTCTCAAGCGCGAGGGCGTCACGCTGGTGCTCACCACCCACTACATGGACGAGGCCGAGCAACTCTGCGATCGCCTGGTGATCATGGACGGTGGCCGCATCGTCGCCGAGGGCTCGCCGCGGGCGCTGGTCGCCCGATACTGCACGCGTGAGGTGGTCGAGCTGCGCTTCGCCGAGCCCGGGGAGCAGGCCACGGCGGGCGATCGCCTCACGCAGGACGGCGCCCGCATCGAGCCGTTGGCCGACCGGCTCCTCGTCTACACCGACGACGGCGACCGCACGGCCGCCTCCGTCGGCGAGTCCGCTGGCGCGGTGCCGGACTCGGTGCTGGTGCGGCGCAGCTCCCTCGAGGACGTGTTCCTGAGCCTGACCGGCCGCACGCTGCTCGACTGACGCCCGGTGGACTACGACCCCGCTGCTGCTGCCGCCCCGGACGGGTTCGGCCCCCCCACGGGCGACGGCGCGGACGCCACGGACTTCACGACGTCGGGAAGGGAGGCCGCGGCCACCCCGGGGGCAGCCGCGACCGCGACCGACACGCCACCGCACCGCACGCGCGACCGCATCGCCGACCTCGTCGTCTCCCGCCCGTTGCTCCGCCAGACCGAGCGCGAGGCCCGGGTCTGGGTCCGCACGTGGAAGGGCTCGCTCGTCAGCGGCCTGCTGACCCCGCTGCTGTTCCTCGGGGCGATGGGCCTGGGCCTCGGCGGTCTGGTCGACGAGAACAGCGGCGACGTCGCCGGCCTCAGCTACCTCGTCTTCGTCGCCCCGGGCATCCTGGCCGCGGCGGCCATGCAGTCGGCGGCGGCCGACGCCCTGTGGCCGGTGATGAGTGGCGTGAAGTGGACGAAGACCTACCACGCAGCCAGCGCCACCCCGCTCGCCCCGAGTGACGTCTACGGCGGCTACCTCGTGTGGATGGCCGTCCGCCTCGCGATGAACGCCACGGCGTTCCTGGTGGTGGCGGCGCTCCTGGGGGGCGTGCCGTCGGCGTGGGGCGTGTTCGCCGTGCCCGCCGCGGTCGCCGGCGCCCTCGCCTTCGCCGCCCCGCTGGCCGCCTACTCGGCCTCGCAGGACAGCGACCTACCGTTCCCGATCATCATGCGCATCGTCGTGATGCCGATGTTCCTGTTCTCCGGCACGTTCTTCGCCGTCGAGCAGCTGCCGGCCGGCATCCGTCCGCTGGCGTGGGTGACCCCGCTGTGGCACGCCGTCGAGCTGGCGCGCGGCGCCACCACCGGCTCGCTCGGCCTGGCCGCCGTCGCCGGCCACGTGGCGTTCCTCGCCGCCTGCATCGCGGCCGGCGCCTGGTGGGGCGCCCGCACGTTCGGCCGGCGGTTGGCGGCGTGACCGCTATCGCCCTGGTCGGCACGAAGCGCACCCTTCGGGTGGTCGAACGCAACGTCCGTTCGTACGCCCGCATGTGGCCGGCATTCCTCACCGGGTTCCTCGAGCCGATCTTCTACCTGTTCTCCATCGGCATCGGCGTCGGCGAGCTGGTCGGCGACCTGCCGGGGCCCGGTGGCCACCCTGTGTCCTACGAACTGTTCGTGGCACCGGCCATGCTCGCCACCTCGGCCATGAACGGCACGGTGTTCGACACCACGTTCAACTTCTTCTTCAAGTACAAGTACGCGAAGACCTTCGACGGCATGCTGGCCACACCGCTCGGCGTCGCCGACATCGCCCGGGGCGAGCTGGCCTGGGCGCTTCTGCGGGGCACGATCTACGTCGCGGGCTTCCTGCTGACGATGATCGCCCTCGACCTGGTCGAGTCCTGGTGGGCGCTGCTGGCCCTGCCCGCCGCCGCCCTCATCGGCTTCGCGTTCGCGGGCGCCGGCCTCGGCCTCACCACCTACATGCGCAGCTTCACCGACTTCGCGTACGTGGGGCTCGCCATCACCCCGCTGTTCCTGTTCTCGGCCACGTTCTTCCCGCTGAGCGAGTACCCGGGAGCGCTCGCCTGGTTCGTCCGGATCAGCCCGCTCTACCAGGGCGTCGCCATCGAGCGGGCACTCGTCCTCGGCGACGTGTCGTGGTCGCTGATCGGCCACGCCGCCTACCTGGCCGCCATGGGTGTGTTCGGGTTGCGCCTCGCTACCCGTCGGCTCGGCTTCCTCCTCCAACCCTGACGGGACCGGCTCGACAGGTGACGCGACCCGCCCTCTCGTCCGCCCGGCGTGGCGCCGCCGAGCTTCCCGCGCGATCAGGGCGGGCGGGACCGAACGAGCGGTGGCAGGCAGGGCGTGGGAGCGGTCGGCTCGGGTCCGGGCGACCACGTTCGGCGGCCGTGGCGATTGTGGCCCTGACGGCGGCCTGCTCTGCTCATCGTCGTCGGGCACCTCCACCGACGGCGGCAGTGACGGCGGCACCGGCGACCACGACCGCCCGGTGACGATCACCATCGATGTCAACGGGCCCCGTCGCAGCGGCTACGTCCAGTTCAGCACCCAGGGCACGGTCGTCGCCGCCAAGGTCACCTGACCCACCACACCCGCCGCCCCGCCCCCCGATGACCCCGCAAGCCCCGGTCCCCCGACCCACGCCAGCGCCAGGCCGGGTCGCCCGCACGGGCGGGGCACACGACCGGCGACGAAGACGCCAGCCGGGTCTCCCCAGACCCGGACCAAGCGCCCAGGGGTCTCGTCAGACCCGAACAAGGCCCCGGGCGGGACTCACCGGACCGGGAACGAGTCGCCCGGGCGAGACTCGCCGGACGGCGAAACGAGGCGCCGGGTGGGTGGCGCCGAGGATGCCGACCGCTGCCGGGGCGGGCTCCCCCGGCGGCGGTAGGCCGGCACCGCAGGCGACAGGACCCGCCCGGCGCCGGGCGTCTGGTTTCCCCGGCGGCGGTAGGCCGGCACCGCAGGCGACAGGACCCGCCCGGCGGCGGGCGTCTGCCGTCGGATCACCGACAAGGCGCCGGCCGTCTGCCCCCGCACGACGAACAAGGCGCCGGGCGAGTCTCGCCGGACCACGAATAGGGCGGGTACCCCGCCGGGGGTAGCCCGGCACCGCAGGCGACAGCACCCGCCCGCGCCGGCCGAAACCCGCGCGAAGGACCGCCGGGCGGGCAGGCTGTCGACGTGGCCGCTGACGACCTGACGACGCGGCGGGGCCTGCACCTGCCGGCCGCCGCCCTCGACGAGCGGTTCGCGCGCGGGTCCGGCCCGGGAGGCCAGCACCGCAACGTCACGGCGTCGGCGGTGGAGATCGTCGCCGACCTCACCGCGCTCGTGGGCCCGGGTGCCGACCGGGTGCGCCGCCAGCTCGGTGACACGCTCCGGGCGCATGCCGAGGAGGCCCGGTCGCAGTGGCGCAACCGCACGGTGGCCCGGGACCGGCTGGCCGAGGCCATCGATGCGGCGGCTTACGTTCCGCCGCCCCGACGGCCGACGCGGCCGTCACGCGGCGCACGCGAGCGGCGCCTCGACGCCAAGCGCCAGGCCGGCGGCCTCAAACGCTCGCGCTCGTGGCGCCCCAGCGACCGCGACTGACCGTCCACCGGCGCCCGCCGACGCCCGTTCTGGCGTCCCGCACACCGCGATGACGCGGGTGAGGGACGCCAAACGGTGCGAGGTCAGGCCTGCCCGGCGTCGACCGACGCCTTGTCGCCCTCCGGCCCGGTTCCGCCCGATGCCATCCCCGGACCGGGGCGGGCCGGCCGGTAAGCGGCGCCGGGGCCGGGGTCCGGCCGGGTCGCCGGCTCAGTCGACGTCGAGGCGGGCGCGCAGGTGCTCGACGAGGCCGTCGATCGGCACCCGGTCCTGGGCCATCGTGTCGCGGTCGCGGATCGTGACCGCCCGATCATCGAGTGTCTCGAAGTCGACGGTGACGCACAACGGCGTGCCCAGCTCGTCCTGCCGGCGGTAGCGGCGGCCGATGGCCTGGGTCTCGTCGTAGTCGCACATCCAATGGGGCTGGACGAGTGACAGCACCTCGCGGGCCGGCTCCTGCAGCTCGGCCTTCTTCGAGAGCGGCAGCACTGCGACCTTGTAGGGGGCGATGCGGGGGTGGAAGCGCAGCACGACGCGGGTCTCGCCCTTGCCCTGGCCTTCGCGTTCGACCTCCTCCTCGTCGTAGGCGGCCATGAGGAAGGCCATGGCCGTGCGCGTGGCGCCCGCGGCCGGCTCGATGACGTGCGGCGTGTAGCGCTCGTTCGCGGCCTGGTCGAAGAACTCGAGGCGCTCGCCAGAGTGCTTGGCGTGCTGGGTCAGGTCGTAGTCGCCGCGGTTGGCGATGCCCTCGAGCTCGTCCCAGCCCCAGGGGAACAGGAACTCGACGTCGGAAGTGGCCGAGGAGTAGTGCGACAGCTCCTCGGCGTCGTGCCGCCGGAGCCGAAGCAGGTGGTCGGGCATGCCGAGCGACCGGTACCAGCCGAGCCGCTCGTCGCACCAGTACTCGTACCAGTGCTGGGTGTCGGCCGGCGGGACGAAGAACTCCATCTCCATCTGCTCGAACTCACGGGTGCGGAACACGAAGTTCCCCGGCGTGATCTCGTTGCGGAACGACTTGCCGATCTGGGCGATGCCGAACGGCGGGCGCTTGCGCGATGTCTCGAGCACGTTCTTGAAGTTGACGAACATGCCCTGGGCCGTCTCGGGTCGCAGGTAGACCTCGTGGCCGGCGCCCTCGACCGGGCCGGCGTAGGTCATGAACATGAGGTTGAACTGCCGGGCCTCCGTGAAGGTTCCCCGCCGGCCGCACGCCGGGCACAGGTCGGGGTCGTCGAGCTGGTCGAGGCGGAAGCGCTCGCGGCAGTTGCGGCAGTCGACGAGCGGATCGGTGAAGTTCTGCAGGTGCCCGGACGCTTCCCACACCGCCGGGGGCGACAGGATGGCGGCGTCGAGCCCGACGATGTCGTGGCGCAGCTGGACCATCGAGCGCCACCAGGCGTCCTTCACGTTGCGCAGGAGCAGGACGCCGAGTGGGCCGTAGTCGTAGGTCGAGCGGAAGCCGCCGTAGATCTCGGCCGACGGATACACGAAGCCGCGGCGCTTGCACAGGTTGACGACCTTGTCGAACAGGTCGGGCTGGGCGGCGGCGGGCTCGGTGGACATGGCGGCCCAGTGTACGGGGGCTCCCGCCGACCTCCGGAACGGTTTGCGAGCACCGGACCGGGTCCGGGGTAACGTCGCCGGCACGGAGGCGACGGTCTCCCGGCCGGCGTCCCCTGGCGACGCTGGGTGCTCGCGGTGCCCGAGCCGCGTCCGCCCGGGTGGTAGAACGGCGCGGTGAGCACGTACCCCTACCAGGGCACCCGAGACGCCACCGACGTGATGGGTCGGCGCACGGTGGCTGCCATCGTCGACGGCCTGGTGGTGACCGTGCCGGCCGCGGCCGTGTATTGGGTCGAGCTCGACCCCGAGTACCTCCAGAAGGCCGACGTCGAGGCCTCGGGCATCCCGATCGGCGAGTACTGCGACCGGTTCACCGACCAGGACCTGGGCTCGATGTGCCTCCACGTGGGCGACCGGGTCTACTTCTCCGAGACCGAGGACCCGTTCCTGGGCTGGGTCACCGGCGTCGTGCTCGCGCTCCTCTTCTACGTGCTCCTGCAGGGCCTGAAGGGCCTGACGCCGGGAAAGGCCCTGCTCGGGATCCGCACGGTGCGTGAGGACGGCCGCGCCCCGGGCATCGGCAGGGCGCTGCTCCGCTACGTGCTGTTGATCATCGACGCCATCCCCTACCTGGTGCCGCTCGTCGGGTTCATCGTGGCGCTCACCTCGACCGGCCACCGGCGCGTCGGTGACATGGCGGCCAAGACGTTCGTCGTCAGCAAGGCCGACGCCGGGGCGCCGATCTCGGTGCCCGGCCTCACGCCCACTGCGGGAGCGCCCGCACCGCCCGCCTACGCAGGTGCACCCGGTGCACCTGGCCCGGCCTGGGGCGCGGCCCCCTCCGGGGAGTCCTGGGGCGCGGCTGCGCCCAGCGGCGGCTGGGGCATGCCGGGTCCGCCCGGCCCCCCCGGCGCCGCGCCGAGCGGCGAGCCCTGGGGTGGGCAGACCGACGCCGGTGCCGGCGTCGGCGCCGTCTCGGTCGGTGCCGGGGGCGCCGGCGGTGCCGGTGCGTCCGGCGACTCCTGGAACGAGACGGCCACGGGCGGCTTCGGCCAGGGCGCCACGCCGTCGGCCACGTCCGGCGACGACCGGCCGGCCGCGCCGTCGGCTCCCCCGGCGGGTCCCCCGGCCGACATGCCGTCGGAGGCACCCGTGGCGTCGTCCGCCGGCCCGCCGTCGGCGTCTGCCTCAGCGGCGCCCGCCGGGCCCGGGGCCCCCGGCGCCACGCCGTCGGGCGCCCCGGTCACTCCCGCCGGCGCCTCGGCCCCCGACCCGGTGGTCTCGCCCGGCGGCACCCCGAGCCCCGGCCCCGGCGGCGACCGACCGGCACCGCCGACCAACGCCCCGGGGTGGCCCTCGAGCGGCGAGGCGCCGGCCGTCGGCGGCGACCCCGCGGCCGGCCAGGCCGACGCACCACCGCCGGTCCGGCCCCCGGGTGTGGCCCCCGAGCCGACCGTCCCGTTGCGGGCTTCTGCCGGGACGCCGGCGGACACCGGCGAGCCGGCTCCCGCCGTCGGCGCCTACGGCAACGAGTCCGACATCGACACGTCCGTCCGGGCCCCCGCGGCCCCGGAGCCCGACGTCCCGCCGGCGACCGGTCACGCCGGATCCGCCCCGGGCGCCGGCGTCGTCGCCCCGGGCGCCGACGACGCCGGCGCCCACGACGACCGGTCCAGCGGTGCAGCCGCCGGTGCCGGCGAGGCGCCCACGGGCACCAGCGGCTTAGGCCAAGGCGACACGGCCCCCGGTCGCGTCGACGACCGGCCCGGGCCGCCGGTCGGGGCACCCGCCGCCGCGCCGCCGGCCGGCGCGGCCTCGTCCCCGGCCGAGCCGGCCGCGCCGCACCCCGAGACGTCCGCACCCGACGTCGGCCAGGATCTCGAGGCCAGCGGGGCCCCCCCGGCCCCCGCTGCGCACCCGCTCGACATCCCGGAGGCGAGGCCCGACGTGGTCTACCAGCCCGCGCCGGCGCCGGACGCCACGGTGGCCGGTCAGCCCGAACCCCAGCCCGACGCCGAGCCCCAACCCCAGTCCGACGCCGGTCCCGAGCCCGACGCCGGGCCCCAGCCCGATGCCGAGCCCCATCCCCAGTCCGACGCCGAGCCGGAGCCGGACGCCGAGGCCGAGGCCGAGCCCGACGCCACCGTCATCGGCGAGCCCGTGGCCGACCGGACGCTCGTGGCCCAGCAGACCGTCGCCGCGCAGCCGGCGGCCGCCCCGGTGCAGTACAACCCCCAGTGGGATGCCGCCCGCGGCACCTACATCCTGTGGGAGCCCGCCCGGGGCCAGTGGCTCGGCTGGGACGACGCCGCCAAGGAGTGGAAGCCGCTCTGAGGTTGGGTTCCGGTCGCCGCGCCGGGCTCAGTTCCGGTGCAGGGCCGCCACCGAGCGGAGGCGCCGCTCGAGGTGGTGCTCGAGGGCCCGGATGGCGAGGTGGTCGACCTCGGACACGACCGGCTCGCGCCGTTCGCTGAGCGCCGCGCCCAACCGTCCGCCCAGCACCTGCTGCAGCACGTCGACCGCCTCGGGCGTGAGGGCCACCCCCTGGCGGTGGGCGACGCAGCACAGGCCGCCCTCCTCGATGTGCCAGGACACGAGCGGTCCGTCGACGCCGCACACCAGGCACTGCTCGACCTGGGGACGGAAGCCCTCGAGCGAGAGCACCTTGAGGAAGAACGCCGGCACGACGAGCGGGGCGTCCTGCTCGGACAGCGTCCGCAGGGCCCCCACGAGCATCTCGTAGAGCCGCGGGTTCGCCTCGCGCTCGAGGGACAGCTGGTCGGCCGCCTCGAGCATCGACACGGCCTCGCCCAACCGGTCGAGGTCGTCGCGCAGCGGCCGGAAGTGGTCGAGCGACTCGGCCTGGGTGACGATGTCGAGCTCGCGGCCCTCGTAGAACAGCAGCTTCACGTGGCTGGTCGGCTCCAGCCGAGCCCCGAAGCGGCTCTTCGTCTTGCGGACGCCCTTGGCCACAGCCCGGACCTTGCCTCGCCCGCGGGTGAGGAAGGTGACGATCCGGTCGGCTTCACCCAGCTTGTGGGTGCGTAGCACGACCCCCTGGTCGTGGTAGAGCGCCACTCATCGGGAGCGTACGCCCCCGTAGCGCCGGTCCCGGCTCTGGAACTCGCGGATGGCATCGAAGAGGTGATCGCGTCGGAAGTCGGGCCAGAGCACGTCGGTGAAGACCAGCTCGCTGTAGGCCAGCTCCCACAGGAGGAAGTTCGAGATGCGGTACTCGCCCGAGGTGCGCACGACCAAATCGGGGTCGGGCATCTCGGGGTCGTAGAGGTGGGCGCGGATCGTCCTCTCGGAGATCTTGTCGGCCGGCGTGCCCTGGCGCACCATCTCGCGCACGGCATCGACGATCTCGGCGCGGCCCCCGTAGTTGAACGCCAGCGCCAGCGTCATGCGGGTGTTGTTGCGGGTCAGCTCGACCGCCTCGTCGATGCGGCGCAGCACCCGGCGGGGCACCCGCCAGTCGCGCCGTCCCACGAAGCGGACCCGCACGCCCCGCTCGTGCAGCTCGTCGCGCCGGCGCACCAGCAGCGACTCGTTGAAGCCCATGAGATACCGGACCTCGTCGGGCGGCCGCTTCCAGTTCTCGGTCGAGAACGCGTAGACGGTCAGCCAGCGGACGCCAACCTCGAGCGCCCCCTCGATCGTGTCGAAGAGCGCCTGCTCGCCGGCGGCGTGGCCGTCGGTGCGGGGCAGGCCCCGCCTCTGTGCCCAGCGGCCGTTGCCGTCCATGACGCACGCGACGTGGGAGGGGACGCGAGCGAGGACGATGCCGTCGGCGGACATCGCGGCAAATTACCTCGCAACCGGGTAGGTGAACGAGGCGGCGACCACCGTCCAGCGGTCCGCCGTCCACCCGACTTCCATCCCCGGAGCCCGCCATGCTGGATCGCCTACGACGCAGGTTCCCCTGGTTGGCGATCCCCATCGAGGTCCACGAGCGGGTGGGCGCGCTCGGGGCAGGCCCGCTGTCGTCGTCGATCGCGCTCGCCGGGTTCCTGTCGTTGTTCCCGCTGCTGCTCGTCGGCATCGCCGTGCTGGGTTTCGTGTCGGCCGGCAACAGCGACTTCGCGGCCGAGGTGATCAAGAACCTCGGGCTGGAGGGCCGCGCCGCCGAAGAGATGCTGCGTACGCTCGACACCGCGGAGGGTAGCCGCCGGGCGGCGTCGGTAGTGGGCCTGCTGGGGCTCTTGTGGGCGGGCCTCGGCGTGGTGGGGGCGCTCGAGCTGGCGCTGAACACCACCTGGCAGACGACGGGCCGGGGACTGACCAGCAAGCTGGTGGGAGCGGCCTGGCTGACCGGGGCCGGCCTGCTGTTCCTCGCCTCGATGGCGCTCGGACCCGTGCTCAACTGGCTGCCCGGGCCCGCCGCCGTGCCCACGCTGCTCCTCGGCCTCGGCCTCGACGTCGTGCTGTTCCTGTGGATGTTCAGCACACTGACGAACGTGCGGGTCCCGTGGCGGGTGCACCTGCCGGGGGCGATCGCCGGTGGCGTCGGGCTCGAGATCCTCAAGCTGATCGGCGCCGTCTACGTGCCCAGGGCCGTGGCGTCGTCGTCCGCGCTCTACGGCTCGATCGGGGTCGTGTTCGCCATCCTGGCGTGGCTGGCGCTATCGGCTCGGCTCGTCATTTACGCCTCGACGTTCAACGTGATCCGCTACGAGGGCGCGCACGGGACCGTGACCGTCGACATCCAGGTGCCGCGCATCGAGGGCGAGGTCCCGCTCGAGGCGACGCGCGGCGGCGCCGTGGCCGACGCAGTCACCGACACCGGGTCTTAGACACCCGGGCGGACCGCTTCTCGCCGCGTGCGCCCGCTCGTCCGAATGCGCTGCGCTCAGCCCAGTGGCTCGAGGTGGGCGGCGTCGTTGAACCGGTGCAGCAGCCAATGGCCGTCTGCCGCCCGGACCCATTCGGTGACCGAGGCGTTCTCCAGCTCGTGGGCCAGGTGGCGCGGCCCGAGTCCGAGCAGGGCGAGCGTCGTCGCCAGGATCACCCCGGCGTGCACGACCGCCACCACCGTCCGGCCGTCGTGGGCCTCGACCAACCGTGTGACCGCGACCTCGACCCGATGACGGAAGACCCGTCCGCTCTCGCCACCGGGCGACATGGGCCGGTCCGGGTCGATGACGGGGTCGAGGCGCCCGTAGCGGGCGACGAGCTTCTCCCAGGTCAGGCCGTCGCCCTCTCCGGGATGGCGCTCGCACAGCTCGCAGTCGTGCGGGATGCGGGCCGGGTCGATGCCGAGGCCCGGCGACAGGATCTCGGCCGTCTCGATGGCCCGGGGCAGCACGCTCGTGACGAGGGCGTCGGGACGGAAGCCCTGGGCGGCGAAGCGGTCGCGCAGCGCCTCGGCCTGGCGGCGGCCGGTGGCCGAAAGGCCCGTGCAGCCCCTGTGCCCGGCCACGACGCCGCTGTCGATCGCCGCGGCGTGGCCGTGGCGGACGAGGACGAGGTGCGTCTCGGGGCCGGAGCCATCCACGGCGGCCCAGTGTGGCGTACGCGACGGGTGGGGCCTCGGCCCGGGGGGGCGGCGCGGGGGCCACGGCCCGGGGCTCGGCCCGGCGGGGCGGCGTGCTCGGGGGCAACGGCCCGGCGGCGGGCCCCGGCCCGGGCGGGGCCGCGGGCCGGGCGCCGACACCAGCGGCCGCGGGCGGAGCCGCCGCCGGCCTGGGCGGCCACGGGGTCGCCCGAGGCTGTCACACCCCGTGCCTACCCTGGCCTCTGTGCCCCTCGCCCTCGTGACCACCGGCTACGGACGGCCCGCGCTGCAGGCCCTGCGTGACGCCCTGGCGGCCGCCAAGGCGGGTGAACCGCTCGCCCCGGTGTCCGTCGTGGTGCCGTCCAACCACGTCGGTGTGGCGGCCCGGCGGCTGCTCGCGGGCGGGGCAGCGGGCCCGGTCGTCCCGGCGGGGCGGGGCCTGGCGGGTGTCACGTTCCTCACGATCTACCGACTGGCCGAGCTGCTCGGCTCGGCCCGGCTGGCGGGCGAGGGTCGCCGCCCGGTGTCCACGCCGGTGATCGCCGCCGCGCTGCGCCGGGCGCTCGCCGAGGATCCCGGCGTCTTCGCCCCGGTCGCCCACCATCCGGCCACCGAGGTGGCGCTGGTGACTGCGTTCACCGAGCTGTCCGATCTGTCCGACCGGGCGCTGGCCGCCGTGGGCGGGGCCAGCCGCCGGGCCGGCGACGTCGTGCGGCTGTGCCGGCGGGCCCGCACGACGCTCCACGCCGCCTGGTACGACGAGACCGACCTGGCGGCGGCCGCCGTTCAGGCGGCCATCGCAGGCGATCCCGTGGTCGGCGGCGTCGGGCACGTCGTGGTGCACCTCGTGCAGGACCTCCCCCGCCGCCAGGCGTCCCTGGTGCGCGCCGTGGCCGACCGGTGGCCCACCACGGTGATCGCCGCCCTCACTGGCGCGGCCGGGCCCGACGCCGGCGTGCGCCGCTCGCTCGAACGCCTCGGCTGCCAAGCCACCGGCTTCGGCGCGCCGCCGGCCGGCGTCGCGGGCCCCGCCCACGCGGGCGCCGCGGCCTCGGCCCCGGCGCCGGCCGTGGCAGCCGACGCCGCCGGCGTGCCCGGCCCGCTCGCCTCCGACGACCTGCCCGTGGCGGTCGGTCGCACGCGGATCCTGACGGCGTCCGACGCCGACGAGGAGGTGCGCGCCGCGGTGCGAGCCGTCGTCGACGCCGCCCGCCGGGGCACCCCGCTCGAGCGCGTGGCCGTGCTGTACGGGGCGGCCGAGCCCTACGGTCGGCTCCTCCACGAGCACCTCGCGGCGGCCGGCATCGCCCGCAACGGCACGGCGGTGCGTCCCCTCGCCGCGAGCGCCGTCGGGAGGCTGCTCGTCGACCTCCTGGCACTGCCCGACCACGGCTTCCGCCGGCGCGACGTGATGGGCCTGCTGGCCCGCTCGTCGCTCCGCACGGCCTCCGGCGCCCCGGCCCCGACCGGCGAGTGGGAGCGCCTCACCCGCGAGGCCGGCGTCGTCGCCGGCCGATCCGACTGGTCCGACCTGCTTGCGCGCCTCGCCGACGGCTTCGACCAGCGCGCCGCCGACACGGATGACCTCGACGACCTCGCCTCCGCCCCACCGACCGACGCGGCCGCCGGCGACCTCGCCACCACCGCGCAGGCCGGCCTGGTCGCCAGCACGGACGACCCCGGCGCCAGCACCGACCAGGCCGCTCCGGCGCAGCCGGCCCTCACCACGGACGCGAGCCCGGCCGGTGGGCCCGACCCCGGAGCCGGCGCCCTCACGACGGAGACGAACCCGGCAGGCGACCCCGGCTCCAGGACCGACGACCCCGACGCCAGCACCGACGACCCCGACGCCACCACGGACGGCGCCGGGGCCGATCCCGACGGCGAGGCCGGGGCGAACGACGCTACCGACGTTCCAGCACCCGAGCAGCCGTCCACCCGGGCCGACCACCTGCGCCGCCGGGCCGCACGCACGCGCGAGCTGCGGGCCGTCGTGCTGCGCCTGGTGGACGAGCTCGTCGAGGCCGACGCCGCCCCGCAGCGCTGGCGGATCCGGGTCGCCTGGGTGCGCCGCCTGGCCGAGCGGCTCCTCGGCGACGAGCGCGACCGCGTTGCCTGGCCGGCCGACGAGCACCGCGCCGCCGAGAAGATCGACGCCGCCCTCGAGCGCCTGGCCGCCCTCGACGCCATCGACGACCCACCCACCCTCGAGGTGTTCCGGCAGACGCTCGACCTAGAGCTCGACGCCGACCTCGGTCGGGTGGGCCGGTTCGGCGAGGGAGTGCTGGTGGCGCCGCTGTCCTTCGCCGCCGGCCTCGACCTCGACCTCGTCGTCGTGGTCGGTCTGGCCGAGGGGACGCTGCCGGGTCCCGTGCGCGACGACTCGCTCCTCCCCGACGCCGAGCGCCGGCGGGCGGGCGGCGAGCTGCCGCTGCGCCGGGAACGGGTCGAGCGCGACCACCGCCACCTGCGGGCCGCCCTCGCCGCCGCCGACGCCCACCTCCTGTGCGCTCCGCGGGGCGACCTACGGGCCAGCAACGAGCGGGTGCCGTCCCGCTGGTTGCTCGGGGCCGCCTCGGTGTTGCACGGCAGCCCGGTCGGTGCCGAGCAGCTCCCCGGCTTGACCGCCCCGTGGCTGGAGCAGGTGCCGTCGTTCGCGCACGCCGTCACCCACACCGCCTTCCCGGCCACCGCGCAGGACCACCGCCTCCGCGCGGGCGCTTCCGCCGCCGGCGCACCCGACCCGGTGACGGCCATCGGCGCCGCAGTCATCGCTGCCCGGCGCGGCCGCGCCTTCACACGCTTCGACGGCAACCTCACGGGCGTCGAGGTGCCGACGCCCATAGACGGCACGGTCTCCCCGACCCGGCTCGAGGCCTGGGCGTCGTGCCCCCACGCCTACTTCGTCCGCTACGTGCTCGGTGTGCAACCGCTCGACGACCCCGAGCGCCAGCTGTCGATCACGCCGCTCGACCGGGGCTCTCTGATCCACGACGTGCTCGAGCGCTTCATTCGATCGGTCGTCGAGCGCCCCGAGGGCGAGCGGCCCGGGCCCGACGAGGGGTGGACCGCGACCGACCACGCCGCCATGGCCGCCATCGCCGCCGAGGTGTGCGACGACTACGAGGCGAGGGGCTTGACGGGCCGGCCGATCTTCTGGCGTCGCGACCGTGCCCAGATCGTCACGCTGGCCGAGCGCTTCCTCCGCGAGGACGAGCACCACCGGCGCCGCACGCGCACCCGCCCGGTGGCCGCCGAGCTGACCTTCGGCCGGGCCGGGGCCGGCGAGCACGCCGACGGCGTCGGCTTCCCGCTGCCGGACGGTCGTGAGCTGCGCTTCAGCGGGGCGATCGATCGCATCGACCTGGCCGACGACGGCACGCTGCATGTCACCGACTACAAGACGGGCAGCGACCGCCTGTTCAAGAACCTGAGCGCGGAGGACCCCGACCAGCGGGGCACGAAGCTCCAGCTGGCCGTGTACGCCCAGGCGGCCCGGGCCCTGTACGGCGGGGCCGACACCCCGGTGCAGGCCGACTACTGGTTCGTGTCCGACCGGCAGGGCTTCGGCCGGCGGGGTTACGTGGTGGACGGCGATGTGCTGGGGCGGGTGAGCACGACGCTCGCCACGATCGTGGCCGGCATCGAGGCCGGTCTGTTCCCGTCCCGCCCCGAGGACTCGGGCTTCGGCTGGGTGAGCTGCGAGTACTGCGATCCCGACGGTCTGGGCGTCAGCGAGCTGCGGCGCGACTGGGAGCGCAAACGCCACGATCCGCTCGTCGTCCCCTACGCGTCCCTTGCCGAGCCGCTCACCGATCCGCCCGAACCGTCCGATCCCGGCGACCCCGACTCCGCCGGCTGCGCTCCGGTCACCGAGCCGGTGAGAGCGCCGCTATGAGCACCGATCACCCCGGGCGCCGCCACCTCCGGGCCGTCCCCGACATGGCCCCGCCGACCGACGACCCCGGCCACGCCGATGACGAGCCACCCGACGACGGCCTCGCGGTACCGACCGAGCTCTTCCCGCCCGCCGATCCGCCCGCCAACCCGTCGACCGACCGCCCCGCCCACCACCCGGCGGAGTGGCCCAGCGACCAGCAGGCGGCAGCCGCGTCCGACGGTGGGCCGCCGGTCCCGGGCGAACGGCCGGACGCCGCCGCGCGCCGGCGGATCACCGGCTCGCTCGACGAGACCCTGTTCGTCGAGGCCGGCGCCGGGTCGGGCAAGACCCGTGCCCTGGTCGATCGGATCGTCGCCCTCGTCACCACCGGCACGGCCGAGCTGACCGAGATCGCCGCCATCACGTTCACCGAGAAGGCGGCCGCCGAGCTGCGCGACCGGGTCCGCCGGCAGCTCGACGTCGCCCTCGCCGAGGCCCGAGCCACCGGTGACGACGCCGTGGCCGGGCGCTGCCTGGCCGCCCTCGACGAGGCGGACGGCGCCGCCATCGGCACGCTCCACGGCTTCGCCCACCGGCTGCTCACCGAGCACCCGATCGAGGCCGGCCTGCCGCCCCGCATCGACGTCCTCGACGAGGTGGCCTCCGCGGTGGCGTTCGACGACCGCTGGTCGTCCTTCGTCGACGAGTTGCTCGACGATCCGGCCGTCGAGCGATCGCTCCTGCTGGCCACGGCGGCCGGCGTGCGCATCACCGCCCTGCGGGCGATCGCCATCGCCTTCGACATCAACTGGGACCTCGCTGTCGACCGGGCCCCCGCCGCCGCACCCGAGCCCCCGGCCTGGGAGCACCGCCTCACCGCCCTGCTCGACGAGCTCGACCAGGCCTGCGCCAACGGCGAGCACTGCCGCGACGAGAGCGACCGCCTCCTCGCCCTGCTCGCCGAGCTGCAGGCCTGGGGCGAGCGGGTCCGGGCTGCGGGCGACGAGTACACGAAGCTATCCCTCCTCGCCACGGACGGCGGACGGCCTCGGGCCCGGGCCAACGGCAAGGGCCGGCAGGGCAACTGGCCCGACGTCACCGCCCTGCGCGGCCGCATCGACGAGATCGCGGAGCGGACCGAGGCGCTGCGCAACGAGGTCGCCCTCGCCGCCATCGAGCGCCTCGCCGTCGAGTTGCGACGCTTCACGCTGGCGGCGGCGGCCGAACGCCGGATCGACGGCCAGCTCGAGTTCCACGATTTGCTCGTGCTGGCGCGGCAGCTGCTGCGCGCGCCCGACGGCGGTCCCGAGGTGCGCGCCGCCCTCCACCGGCGCTACCGGCGGCTGCTCATCGACGAGTTCCAGGACACCGACCCGATCCAGGTCGAGCTGGCGGTGCTTATCGCCAGCGACGACCCCGAGGCGGGGTCGCGAGCGTGGCACGACGTCGAGACCACCCCCGGGCACCTCTTCTTCGTCGGCGACCCCAAGCAGTCGATCTACCGCTTCCGCCGGGCCGACATCTCGCTGTTCCTGCGTGCGGCCGCCCGATTCGGCGAGGGCGGCCGACGCCTGGCGCTGACCACGAACCACCGGGCCGGCGGCGGCATCATCGACGCCGTCAACCACCTGTTCGGGCGCCTCATCGAGCCCGGCGAGCACGGCGGCCTGCCGTCACAGCCCGCCTACGAGCCGTTCGTGGCCGTGCGGTCCGCGGCGCCGCACGGTCCCGCGGTCAGCGTGCTGGGGCGGGACATCCACGCCGACGCCCCGCGGGCACCCGAGCTGCGGACCCGCGAGGCGCTCGACGTGGCGGCCACCATCCGGCGGATCGTCCGCGAGGGCTGGCAGGTCGACACCTCGCCCGACTGGGCGGTACCCGACTGGCGACGTGCCCGGCTCGGCGACGTCACGATCCTCGTCCCCACCCGCACGACGCTGCCGGCCCTGGAGGATGCCTTCAGCGACGCCGGCATCGCCTACCGGGCCGAATCGGCCTCGCTCGTCTACGCCAGCCGGCTCGTGCGCGACCTGTTGCTCACGCTGCGAGCCGTCGACGATCCCACCGACGAGCTCAGCACGATCGCCGCGCTCCGCTCGCCGTTGTTCGGGTGCGGCGACGACGATCTCCTCGAGTTCCGGCGCCGGCTCGACGGGCGGTTCGACCACACCCGCCCTCACCTCGACGCCGTCCCGCCCGACCACGTCGTCGCCCGCGCGCTGACCTACCTACGCGAGCTGCACGCCGCCCGCCGGTGGCTCGCCCCTAGCGAGCTGATCGACCGGCTCGTGCGCGACCGCCGGGTCATGGAGCTGGGCGAGGCCGAGGGCCGTCCCCGCGACCTGTGGCGGCGGGTGCGGTTCGTGACCGATCAGGCTCGCGCCTGGTCCGAGTCGACGAACGGCACGCTGCGCCAGTACCTCGACTGGATCCGCCAGCAGACGGCCGAGGGCGCCCGGGTCGCCGAGGCCGTCCTCCCCGAGACCGACGACGACGCCGTGCGCATCATGACCGTGCACGCCGCCAAGGGCCTCCAGTTCCCGATCACGATCGTGACGGGCCTGTCGGGCCAGCGGCAGCGCCGGCCGGCGGAGGCCGAGGTCGCCTGGCCGCCCGACGGGCCGTGCCTCATCACGATCGGCCGCAAGGTCACCTCCGACGACTACCAGGCGTGGAAGCCAGTCGACGAGCAGATGTCGCACGACGAGCGCATCCGCCTGCTCTACGTGGCCTGCACGCGGGCGCAGGACCACCTGGTCGTGTCGCTGCACCGCTCGGCCCGTCGCACACCGGTCGAGGATCCGGGGCGGCTCACGAGTGCCGAGCTGATCGCCGAGGCGGCGGTCGACCTGCTCCCCGGGCTGCCCGACGCCGCACCGGCGGAAGGCCTCCCGCTCGACCCGGCCCCGAGCCTGCCGCCCGAGCCCCGTGCGGACCCTGCGGCCGGCGACGCGCAAACGCCGGCCGCAGGGGCCGGTCCGACATCGAGGGCGCCGACGGACGACGCGTTGCTGCCGTTCGACGAGTGGCAACGCCAGCGCAACGAGGCCCTCGTCGCGAGTGGGCGACCACGCACGCTCGCCGCCACCGCGCTCACCGACGACGGCCGTCCCGATACCGCTGACGACCCCGGGCTGCACAAGCGGCCCCGGGACCTCGATCTCCCGCCCTGGCAGAAGGGGCGTTACGGCACGGCTATCGGCCGGGCGGTGCACGGCGTCCTCCAGACGATCGACCTCGCGACCGGCGAGGGGATCGCCGCCGCCGTTGCCGCCCAGGCCGCCGCCGAGGGAGTCACCGGCCACGAGGCTCGCATCACGACCCTCGTCGAGGCGGCGCTGTGCTCCCCCGCGGTCGTGGCGGCGGCCGTCGCTCCGCACTGGCGCGAGGTCTACGTCGGCGTGCCGCTGCCCGGGGGCCGGCTGCTCGAGGGTTATGTCGACCTGCTCTACCGCCGTGCCGACGGCCTGGTCGTCGTCGACTACAAGACCGGCCCCGTCAGTCCGGACGCCGACCTCGGACCGCTCGTGGCCCGTTACCGCCTGCAGGGCGCCTCCTACGCGCTCGCCGTCGAGGAGGCCGCCGGCGAGCCGGTGGTCGACGTCGTCTTCGCCTTCCTCACCCCCGATGGCTCGGTCGAGCGCTCGATGCCCGACGTCCGGGGTGCCGTCGCCCAGGTGCGCCGGATGGCCGAATCGGGCGATCCCGCCCTCACCACCGTGGGCTGACGCGAGGACGTGGGCATGGATGCCACCCTGACCGATCGTTCGATCACCACCGATGTGGCGGCGGGCGCCGACGGACCGCCGGAACCCTCGGCGTCACCGGCGTCACCGGCACCGCCGGCCGAGCGGGCCGACCGCGCCCAGGCGCCGGAGGGACCGCCGCCCGGGCCGCGGACGGCACTAGCGTCGCCCGATGTGCCGACCGCCGCCGCCGCCTCACCGCTGGCCCGGCACACGACCGTCGCGCTGCGCCATGTCATCGATCAGCTGCCCGGCGGCGGTGAGGCCCGCGAGGGTCAGGTCACGATGGCCGAGCAGGTGGCCGACGCCATCGCCGGCGACCGCCACCTCGTCGTGCGGGCCGGCACCGGCACCGGCAAGACGCTGGGTTACCTGGTGCCCGCCCTGCTCTCGGGCAAGCGGGTCGTGGTGGCGACCGCCACCAAGGCCCTCCAGGACCAGCTCGCCAACAAGGACCTGCCCTTCCTGGAGCGCCACCTCGACCGGCCGTTCACCTGGGCTGTCCTGAAGGGCCGTTCCAACTACCTGTGCGTCCAGCGGCTGGCCGAGGTCGACCCGCAGGCGGTCACGATCCGCAGCAGCGGGGCCGCACCCGGGCTCCACATCGAGGGCCGGGTCACCGGCGGCGAGACGCCGCCGCCGGGCCAGACGGCAGCGCCCGGCGAGACGCCGGCGGCGGCCGCCGGCGGGGCGACCGCCACGGGCGCCGACGCCGAGAGCAGCGGCGAGGCCGACCCGGGAGCCGAGGCCAGGGCGCGTCGCGCCCGACGGAGCGGCCCCGGCCAGCAGCTCGCCATCGACGGACTGGCCGATCGGGCCGACCGCCACGAGCTGAGGCGCATCGCCGCCTGGGCGGCCACCACAGAGTCCGGCGACCGAGCCGAGCTGCCCGACGAGCCGAGCGAGACCACCTGGGCGGCCGTGAGCACGTCCTCCCGGGACTGCCCCGGCGCTCGGCGCTGCCCACGCGGCGGCGACTGCTTCGCCGAGGCCGCCCGCGCGCTGGCCGCCTCCGCCGACCTCGTCGTCGTCAACCTCCACCTGTACGGGCTCGACCTGGCGAGCGACAACGCCATCCTCCCCGACCACGACGTCGTCGTGATCGACGAGGCCCACGTCGTGGAGGACACGATCTCCGCGACCGCCGGCATCGAGATCGGCCCCGGCCGCTTCACGCACCTGGGCCGCCTGCTGCGCGGCATCCTGGCCGAGGCCGGCGACACGATCGCCGGGGTCACCGACGCTGCCGGCGTGCTCACCGGCGCGATCGGCGGCCTGCGCGACCAGCGCCTCGTGGCGCCGCTGCAGTCCCAGGTGGCCGATGCGCTGGCCGCCGTGCGCACCCGCGTGGTCAAGGCCCAGACGGCCCTGCGCGGCATCCCGGACGACGCCACCGACGATGTCAGCGCCCGCGCGATCCGCGCCCGTCAGGCTGCGACGTCGCTCATCGAGGAGCTCGACGCGGTGGCCGAGCCGAACGACGCCCAGGTCCTCTGGGTCACCGGGCCCGAGCACGCGCCGGCCCTGCGCTTGGCGCCGATCGACGTCGCCGGCCTGCTCCGGGCCCGCCTGTGGTCACGGCGATCGGCCGTGCTGACGAGCGCCACGCTGGCCGCCGGCATCGGGCCCCACCTCGGGCTGCCCCAGCGCAGCGACGAGCTGGTCGATGTCGGCAGCCCGTTCGACTACCCGTCCAACGGCCTTCTCTACTGCGCGGCCGGCCTGCCCAAGCCGAGCGACCCCCGTTGGCCGGACGCCGCCATCGGGGACCTCGAAGCGCTGATCGAGGCGGCCGGCGGCCGCACGCTCGCGCTGTTCACCAGCTACAAGGCGATGCACCGAGCCGTCGACGCCCTCCGGCCGAAGCTGCCGTACCCGGTGCTGGCCCAGGGCGACCTGCCCAAGCCCCGCCTCGTCGACCGGTTCGCGTCCGAGCCCGAGACGTGCCTGTTCGCCACCATGAGCTACTGGCAGGGCATCGACGTGCCTGGCCCGTCGCTGTCCCTCGTGACGATCGACCGCCTGCCGTTCCCGCGGCCCGACGACCCGCTGCTCCAGGCCCGGCGCGAGCGGGCGGGCGACGCCGCCTTCGGGCTCATCGACGTGCCACGGGCCGCCACGATGCTGGCCCAGGGCGTGGGCCGGCTGATCCGCACGGCCGGCGACCGGGGCGCCGTGGCGATCCTCGACCCCCGGCTCGCGTCGGCCCGCTACGGGCCGAAGATCGTGGCGACCCTGCCCAAGATGCGCCGCACCCGCGATCGGGCCGAGATCGAGCGGTTCCTCCGAGACCTGCAGGACGCGGACACCGCCCCGCCGGCGACCGCCACCGACTAGAAGCCGAGGCGGTCGAGGGCGTGCGAGCGGCGCTGCCAGTCCTTGTCGACCTTCACGTGCAGCTCGAGGTGGGCCCCCGGCGCCATCTGCCGGCGCACCGCCGTGCCCACCTGCTTGAGCACGGTGCCCCGGTGGCCGATGACGATGCCCTTCTGCGACTCGCGCTCGACCAGGATCTCGCAGCGCACGCGGGGCCACTCCCACTCGGTGACGCGGGTGGCGATCGAGTGGGGCAGCTCCTCCTTCGTGACCCGCAGGAGCTGCTCGCGCACCAGCTCGGCCACCCAGAACGCCTCGGGCACGTCGGTCACCATGTCGTCGGGGAAGTACTGCGGCCCCTCGGGCAGGCGCTCGACGAGGTGCTCGACGAGCTCGTCGACGCCTTCGCCCGTACGCGCCGAGATCGGGAAGTAGGCCGACAGGTCGAGCTCGCTCGCCGAGGCCAGCTGCTCGACGACCTGCGCAGGCGTGCCGATGTCGACCTTGTTGACGACCAGCACAGCGTCAGAGGGCACGAGCCCGGCCACCCAGCGGTCGCCGGGGCCGAGCGGCTTCGTGGCGTCGATCACCATGACGACGACGTCGACGTCGCGGATGGTGGCGCCGGCCGTGTCGTTCAGCCGCTCGCCGAGCGGCGTGCGCGGCTTGTGGATGCCGGGCGTGTCGACGAACACCACCTGGGCGTCGGGCCTGGTCAGCACGCCGAGGATGCGGTGCCGGGTCGTCTGGGGCTTGTCCGAGACGATGCTCACCTTGTGGCCGAGCACGCGGTTGAGCAACGTCGACTTGCCGACGTTGGGCCGCCCCACGAGGGTCACGAACCCAGAGCGGAACGCGGACGACTCCACGGGGCACGGCTCAACCACCCCCGGACCCTACCCGGGGTCTCGAGGGCGCCTGTGGCAGGCGATCGCAGGTCAAGCGCTCAGGCGCCGACCTCGCTGGTGGCCATGTTGACCATCGGGTTCTCGCCGCTGAACAGGCCCCATGGCGACTCCCACCCCGGCACCTGCCATAGGTGCGCCATGTGCAAGCGCGCCCCGCCGATGCCCTTCGTGCCGCCGACCGAATCGCACAGCTGCTCCGGGGTGGTGTCGGGGCCGATTACGAAGGCCCGTCCGACCGAGCACAAGCTCGGGTGCACGTGCCAGATGTCGTTCGGGCCGACGAACCCGTCCGGTGGCCCGATGCTCAACGTGGCGTAGCTGAGGCCCACAAGCTCGGAACCGGGGTCGTTGCCGTTGTAGAGCAGCATCTCCGGCCTGGCCGGCTCGAAGCCACTGCGAGTAAGGAGGGAGAAGTTCAGGTAGTGGGCGCCGATGCCGGGCACGTAAGGCGTGACCTGCACGTAGCCGGCGTCCATGGCGTCCTGGGCGGTGGCCATCGCGGGGATCACCGTGCCCGCCTCCCGCAGCTGTCGCTGGAGCTCCGCCTGCTCGTCCGGATCGGTGATCGGCTGCCACACGCTCAGGCCGTGGCTGTGCATCGTCTCCACGCCGTCGGCCCGGGCGTCGCCGTTCTCAGCCTCGAGGGCATGGTCCACCGACCAGGTGGCGAACTCCTCGATGCGGGCCTCGCGCTCGGCCGCGGGCAGGGATCGCAGCGTGTCGGACCGCTGGCGGATCTGCTCGCTGAGGTACTCGATGTTCGTCTGGCGGATTGCCTCGATGTCGTCGGCCGGCAGGTAGCCGGTGAGGGCCGCCATGCGGGTGGCGTTCCAGTCCTCGTCCGCAGCGGCGCCGTCGTGGCCGTGATCCATGCCCGGCATGGCGCCCATGCCATCGGATCCACCGGCGTGGGCGTCGCCGCCGTGCCCCTGCTCGCCGGCGACCGCGGGGGTGACCGAGGCGGTGACGAGCCCCGCGAGCAGCACGCCGACGAGGGCCCCGGCGCCTAGGCCCGGGCGGCGCATCGACGAACCCTCGAGCGCGCCGCGGAGCAACAGCAGACCGGTGACGACCGCGACGGCGGCGAGCGCCGAGGCGGCACCGTCGGGCAGCCCCCACGGTTCGGGGCCCGAGCCGGGGACGCCGGCGGTGCGGGACACGAGCCACACCGCAATGACGGCCCCGTTGACGAGCACCGACGCGCCCGCCCACGCCCGCCGGGGCGTCGCTCTCAGCGCGAGGCCGAGCGCCAGGCCGAGCTGCGCCCAACCCACCGCGAGGAAGAACGCGCCGTGGCTCGCCTCCTCGCTGAAGTGCGCCGGGGCGTAGGCGAAGTGGATGAGGGCGGCACCGAGGTTGGCGGCCGCGCCCGCCCACCGCAGGGCGTCGGGCGCCTGCAGCACACGGCGGTCGACCCGCACAGGGCCCGGCCCCCTGCGCTCCCCACCGGTCCGAGTGGTCTCGTCCCCGGCCGGCCCCCTGCGGTCGGTCGGCTCCAGCAGATCGGTCACGCGCTCTCCTCCGGGTACACGAAGGGGATCCCCCCAGCGCAGGCGGGCTGCGCTTCCACGGCACGTTACGCCGGGTAAGAGACGATCGCCACAGTCTTCGTCCTCCGCGCTTCGCGGTCGCCTCGGAGGGCTGGTACGGCCGTGGCGCGCGTAGTCGCGGGAGGCACGGCCACCGAGCGCCTCGACCGCCGCCCAGCCGCCAGATTCGGGGCACTCCCCTAGCGTCCTCAGCTGGCCGGCACGTCGCCGGCCAGCGCGGCCGTGATCGAGCGCCGCGTCCGGCCCCGGTCGGTGGCCGCCCGAGCGACGGCGCTGGCCAGCGCGGCGGTGCTCCTGGCCGCGCCCGGCAGCGCGCCGTCGAGCAACTCGTTCCAGTACACGGCCCAGCCGCCGGCGATCGCCCGCCCGAGCACGGGGGCGGTGAGAAGCCGCCCCGTGGCCGCCACGACCCTGGCCCGCCGCACGAGCGCGGCCTGGATGGCCGCGTTGGCCGCATGGAAGCCGGCGTAGCGGTCCGCCAGGAACGCGCAGTAGTGGTCGGCGGGCGCGTCCGGGCAGGCGATCACGGCCTCGGCGGCGGCCCGCCCGCTGGCCAGCGCCTCGGAGATGCCCTCGCCCTGGAGCGGGTTGACGAGCCCGGCGGCGTCGCCGACGAGCAGCACACGCCCGCGGGCCGGCACCGTGCCCACCATCCCCATCTTGAGCCAACCCCCCAGCCGCTCGGCGGGGAGGGGGACGGCCTGGTCGAGCAGACCGACGCGGTGGAGCACGCCGACGAAGGCGTCCAGCGACCGGGCGGCATGGCCGGCCGCGGTGCGGTCGCCGAGCACGCCGACCCCCACGCCGAGGTTGGCGCGCCCCCCGGGCCCCGGGAAGACCCAGCCGTAGCCCGGGAAGCCGCGCCAGCGCGCCTCGTCCCACAACACGATCGTGGGCAGGTCGACGGACGCATCGACGTACGAGCGCAGCGCGAACCCCCACAGCACCCGGGACGGATCGACCAGCCCTGCCGTCGCCGCCAGCCGGCTCGTCGCGCCGTCGGCGCCGATGACCACGTCGGCTCGCACACTCGTCCCGTCCGACAGCTCGAAGCCGGCCAACCGCCCGCCGTCGAGCAGCGGCGCGGCCGCCCGGGCGGTGCGGGCCACGCTGCCGGCGTCGACGGCCGCCGTGCGGAGCGCCTGGTCGAGCTCGGCCCGGGCCAGCGCGAAACCGTGGCCGGGGTACGTCCGCCCGCCCCGGCACGGCAGCAGGACCGACCGGCCGGTCGGGCCGACCACCCGCATGTCGCCCACCGGGTCCGCCCCGGCCAGCCGCACGCCCAGGTCGTCGAGCACCTGCACGCCCCGGGGCCCGACGAGGTCGCCGCACGCCTTGTCCCGCGGGAACTCGGCCTTGTCGACCAGCGCGACCCTGGCCCCGGCGCGGGCGAGGACCAGGGCGGCGATGCTGCCGGCCGGCCCGGCCCCGATCACGGCGACGTCAGCGCGCTCCGGCGCCACCGGGCCGCCCTCCCCTGGGTACAGTCGGCGGACCGCCCGATGTGCGGAGGTGCTCGTGCTCACGCGGTCGCGTCAGGATCCCACCAGGTTCGCGCAGCAACTATTCCAGGACCTGCCCCGGCGCTACGACCTACTCGCCGAGGCGCTGTCGCTGGGCCAGAACGGGCGGTGGCGGCGGGCGATGGTCGACCCCGTCGCCGACGGCGAGCCGGGCACCGTGCTCGACGTGGCCACCGGCACCGCCGGCGTCGCCCTCCAGCTCGCCCGCCGGACCACGGCCCACGTGACCGGCATCGACATCACCGAGGCGATGCTGCGCCGGGGGCACGCGGCGGTCGTGGCGGACGGGTCGCAGGACCGGATCGCGCTGGTCAACGGGCAGGCCGAAGCGCTCCCGTTCCCTGACGCCTCCTTCGATGCGCTGACCTTCACCTACCTGCTGCGCTACGTCGACGACCCCGCCGCCACCCTCGCCGAGCTGGCCCGCGTGGTCCGGCCGGGCGGCACCGTCGCCAGCCTCGAGTTCCACGTCCCACCCGCCCGGGTTTGGCACGGCGCCTGGTGGCTCTACACCCGCCTGGGCCTGCCTGTGCTGGGCGGGGTGACGGGCGGCCGGGAGTGGTACGACGTCGGGCGCTTCCTCGGCCCCAGCATCTCGACGCACTACCGGCATTACCCCCTCGACTGGACCGTCGACGCCTGGCGGCAGGCCGGGATCACCGATGTCGAGCTGCGCCTCATGAGCCTGGGGGGCGGGCTCGTCATGTGGGGCCGCCGCGCCGATGGCTGACCGGCGGCCCGCCTTCTACGCCGTCACCGGCGGGGCCGGCGACTGGTGGACGCTGCTGCACCCGCCCTACACCGCCTGGCACCTCTCGTACGTGGCCATCGGCGCCGCCCTGGCCCCCCGGCTCGACGCCGAGCGGCTCGTCGCCACCCTGCTCGCGTTCTTCCTGGCGGTGGGAATCGCCGCGCATGCGCTCGACGAGCTGAATGGCCGGCCGCTGCGCACCTCGATCCCCTCGTCGGTGCTCGTCACCGCCGCCACCGCCGCGCTCACCGGCGCGGTCGCGCTCGGCGTCGCGGGCGTCGCCCGCGTCGGCCCGGTGCTCGTGCCCTTCGTGCTCGTTGGTGCGTTCCTCGTGGCCGCCTACAACCTGGAGCTGTTCGGTGGCCGGTTCCACACCGACGCGGCGTTCGCGGCCGCCTGGGGTGCCTTCCCCGTGCTCACCGCCTACGTCGCCCAGGCCGAGACGCTGAGGGCCCCCGCGCTGCTCGCCGCGGTCGCCGCGTACGCCGTGTCCTGGGCGCAGCGGAGCCTGAGCAGCAGCGTCCGGTTCGTCCGCCGGCGGACCACCAGCGTCGACGTCGCCCTGGGCCTGCAGGACGGCGGGGAGCGCACCGGCCACGAGGAGCTGCTGCTCGGCCCGCCGGAGGCGGCGCTGCGCGCCCTGTCGTGGGGGCTCCCACTACTCGCCGCCGCGCTCGTGGCCGCGCGCCTGTAGGCGCGCTAGGTGTAGATCCCATCCACGTTCGTCACCGCGGCAGGTGGGACACCGGCCCCGGCACCGATCTGGCCGACCGGGCGCCGGTCCGGTACGAGAAGTCGCCGGTCAGCGCACCCGCTCCACCCGGACACGCACCGAGGCCCGGATCTCCTCGAAGCCGATCATCCCGCCGACCGACCGGGGGATCACCCGTGGCGGCACCGCCACCGCATCGCCCACGACCACGTCCCCCACGCCGTCGCCGTCCCCGTCGAGGACCTGCAGCGTGATCTCGGTCCGCTCCCCCATCCGCCCCAGCGACGCCTCGGCCTCCTCCGCCAGCCGGCCCAGGTCGACCGCCGGCGCCGCCGCCGCCCGGTTCGCCGCCCGCGACGCCGCGTCGTGCACGGTCGCCCGCAGCGACGACGTGGCGTACAGCCCGAACAGCACCTGCACGGCCAGCAGCAGGAACATCAGGAACACCGTGATCCCCGCCACCGACGACACCATCCCGGCGCCGTCGTCGCCACGGGGCGGAGCCGCGCTCACTGGCCGATCTCGGCGACCTTGTCGCGCGTGTTCGCCTCGGTGTCCTGCCACAGCGTGCGGAACCCGACCCACATGAGCGCGCCGATGCCGGCCATCACGAGCACGGCGATCGCCGCCGAGATGACACCTTCGCCCCGGTCGTCACGGCGGGCTGACCGCAGGCGGGCGGTGCCGAGGGCCCGGGCCAGCTCGACCCGGGTGCACAGCTGGAGGATGACGTCGGACATGGTCGCTCCTTGGGAGGGGGCCACGGGGCGGTCAGGAGTCGGCGAAGAGGCGCAGCGCCTCGACGAACGGGACGGCCAGGAAGATGACGCCGGGCACGAGCGTGGCGACGGTGACGGGGATCCAGACCTGCTGCGCCCGCCGTTCGATCGTCTCGACGAGCTGGCGGTGGACGTCGCGGCGCACGGCCCGCGCCTCCTCGCCGATGAGGCGGCTGAGGTCGCCCGACTGCCGGTTGAGCGCGAGCACGTTGACCAGGCGACCGAGGGCGTCGACGTCCGCGACGGCGGCCCATTCGCGCAGGGCGTCGACGTCGCTGAGCCCCTGACGGATGCGGCCGCACACCCGGCCGAGGTCGCGCCCGCAAGCCCCCTGGCCACGAGCGGCGAGCCGGGCCAGTGCGGCGGCGCCGAGCGAGTAGCCGGCCCCCAGCAGCATGCCGAGCTGTTCGGCGACCACCGGCAGCTCGAGGAAGATCCGCTGCTTCCACCGATCGGACTCGGTGGCCAGGCGCTGCTCGACGACGAGGAAGGCGAGCAGCGGCCCGCCGGCCACGAACAGCAGGCGGACGAGGCCGGGCAGCGGGACGGCGAAGGCCGCCACCGTGCCGACCGCCAGGCCGACCCCCGCCCACGCGAGCTGCCGGACCCGGAACGCGGTGACGTCGAGCGTCGAGTGCACGCGCTCCAGGCGACGTACCAGCGCCTCGGTCACGCCGAACAGGCGCGCCAGGCGCTCGCCGACCGCCCGGGCCAGCGGCTCGACGACCTGGCGGAACGATTCGGCCCGAAGCAACGCCGAACGCCGAGGCACCGCCGCACCGCCCGGCACGTAGCGGGCCACCCGGTCGAGCGTCGAGGGTCGCCGGAACCACCGCAGCTCCGACAGCAGCAACGTCGTCCCCGCGAACAACGCGACCCCCACCATCGCAATCAACGCGCTCACCGCCCCACCACCACACCCTCACCGCGAACGCACCCCCGCGACAGGTCCCAAGAGCGGACCCACCGCTGGCGCAGCAGAGCGCTCACTCGACGAACACCCGCTGCTCCTCGGGCAGCTTGAGCAGCCGCCCGGCCCACAGCCAGCACACCACGACCGCAGCGATGCCCAGCACGACCATGGACTGGCCCCACGCCGTGGCGTACGCGGCCCGTCCGGTGCCGACCGTGAGGCCCACCATCGCCATGCCGAGCGGCACGACGAGCACGAAGCGCCGGGCGAAGATGACGCCTGCCTGCTTCGCGCGGGCGTCCTTGCGACCCTGCACGTCGACGACCCGGTCCTCGATCAGGGCGAGGAGCCGCCGGTCGAGGTCGCTGCCACCGACCTCGTGGGCGACGAGCAGCGTCTCGCAGGCCGCGTCCGCCGTCGGGTCGGCGAGACCGGCCTTGAGCACCGCCACCGTGCGGGCGAAGTCGGTCGACAGCAGCCACTCGCGCTGGGCGGCCGCGAACGCCGGGCGCAGCACGTCGGGCGCCCCTCGGCCGGCCTCGAACAGGGCCTGCGGGATCGACCGTCCGAGGCTGGACGTCAGGATGCGGATCTCCTCGATGAGCCGGGGCCACGCCTCCTGGGCGGCGGCGCGTCGGCGCTGGCGGCGAACCCGGTACGACACCACGGGCGAGGCCCCGGCGCACACGGCGAGCGCCAGCGCGGCCACCGGACCGCCGAAGACCACGAGGCCCGACACGGCGCCGCCGAGGGCGAGCACGACGGTCACCGCCACGAACTCGTGGACGGCCACGTCGCCCAGCCCGGCCTGCACGAGCCAGTCGCGGGCCCGGCGCCGGGGCACCCGGCGGGTCGGCCGGGCCGGTCCCGGCCGCAGGCCCCGCCACCCGAGCACGACGGCCGTGAAGAGATAGTGCACGCCGACCGCGGCGCACGCCGCCAGCAGCACGCCGGTCACGGCGACACGCCCGTCTGACCGTGTGCCGGATGGGCACCGTGCGGGTCCCGTCCGGCGTCCTGGAGCGTGCGGCGGGGGTCGTGGCCGGCATCGGCCAGGGCCCGGCCGGCCCGGACCGGCAGGTCGCCGGTCCACTCGAGCGACCCGTCCGGACCGGATCGCCGGAACACCTCGGTGACCGTGAACTGGGTGGCCTCGGCACCACCGGCGAGGTCCTCGACCGTGATCACCTCGCTGACGCGTGGCCCACGGGCGGTGCGGGTGCAGTGGACGACGACGTCGATGCTCTCGCTGACCAGCGTGTTGAGCGCGGCGAGCGGCAGCCCGCCGGAGGTATCGGCCAGCTGACAGATGAAGCGCAGGCGGGTGAGCGCCTGGCGAGCCGACCCGGCGTGGATGGTGGTGAAGCCGGTGACACCCGACGAGAGCGTGAGCAGGAGCGGGAGCGCCTCGCGGTCGCGGACCTCTCCCACGATGGCCACGTCCGGCGCCATGCGCAGGAAGCCGGACACGAGTCGTCGCAGGTCGACGGCCGACCGGTCGCCCCGGGCCGGCCGCGTCTGCATCTGGGCGACGTTCGGCGTCGGGACGTCGGCTTCGAACACCTCCTCGGCGATCACCACGCGCAGGGCCGGGTCGAGCTCGGCGGCGGCGCACGACATCAGCGTCGTCTTGCCGGAGCCGGGCCGGCCGGCCACGACGACCGATAGGCGCGCCCGTACGCAGGCCCGCAGGAACGCCGCCACCTGCCCGGTGAGCATGCCGCGCTCGACGAGCTCGTCGAGCGACGTGAACGCGATGCCGGTGAACCGGCGGATGTTGACGAGCACGTGACCGCCCCGGGCGACGTCGCCGTGCACGATGTGGACCCGGGCGCCGTCGTCGAGCTGGGCATCCTGGAGCCCCTCGGCCGGGTCGAGCTTGCGGTGGGCGGTCGCCGCGTCGTCGAGCAGCTTCGTCAGCGTGCGCAGGACGTGCTCGTCGTCGTGAAAGACCTCGTCGTGATACCCCGACGGGCCGCGGTGCCGGCGGACGAACACGGCGTGCAATGCGTTCGGTTAACCGTGCGATACGGTTCCGCCATGTCCCTCGCGTCTGCGCCCGCGGCGGCTGTCCGTGCGGCTCTGTACTGCCGGATCAGCCAGGACAGCGAAGGCCGGGGCCTCGGTGTCGCCCGGCAGGAAGCTGACTGCCAGCAACTCGCTCAGCGACGAGGCTGGAAAGCGACAGAGGTGTATCTCGACAACGACCTGTCGGCCTACTCAGGTAAGCCACGGCCCGCGTACGAGCGGCTGCTTGCCGACATCGGGGCCGGCCGCGTCGATGCCGTGATCGCCTGGCACCCCGACCGGCTCCACCGCTCGCCCATCGAGCTTGAAGCGTTCATTGACCTCGTGGAGCGATCCGGTGTCAGTGTCGAGACCGTGCAGGCCGGTCGCGTCGAGCTTGGGACGCCGGCCGGTCGGATGAACGCCCGGATGCTGGGTACGGTCGCTCGGTACGAGAGTGAGCACAAGAGTGATCGCATTCGCCGGAAGCATCGACAGTTGGCCGCAGCGGGCATGGTGAGCGGCGGGGGGCCTCGGCCATTCGGGTTTGAGCATGACCGGATTACGCATCGGCCGGCCGAGGTGGAGCTGGTCCGGGAGGCGGCGCGGCGGGTTCTGGCTGGGGAGTCGCTGTACCGGATTGCGGCGGACTGGACGACTCGCGGCGTGGAAACGTCGGCCGGGGCTGCGTGGTCTACGACTGCGTTGAAGGCGTTCCTGACCGCGCCGCGCATCGCTGGTCTGCGCGGTCACCGCCGCGAGGTGGTCGGCCCAGCGGTGTGGGCGCCGATCCTCGATGAGACGACTTGGAAGCGAGTCAGAGCGATACTGACCGGCCCGGCCCGCAAGCGGAAACGGGCGATCAGGTCCTATCTGCTGACCGGCCTGCTCCGGTGCGGGCG
>Ga0126307_10000040_pt1 | contig 69770 bp, 75 predicted proteins | sample Plot28_FD_89955 | JGI IMG/M metagenome (GOLD analysis project Ga0126307, IMG submission 89955) | Serpentine soil microbial communities from UC McLaughlin Reserve, CA, USA - Plot28 | ecosystem: Environmental > Terrestrial > Soil > Grasslands | place: USA: UC McLaughlin Reserve, Lake County... | reverse complement strand
TGGTTGTTGTTGTTGTTGTTGTTGTTGTTGTTCATCGAGAGTTGTTGTTGGTGGTTGTTGTTGTTGTTGTTGTTGTTGTTCATCGAGAGTTGTTGTTGGTTGTTGTTGTTGTTGTTGTTGTTGTTCATCGAGAGTTGTTGTTGTTGTTGTTGGTGGTGGTGGTGGTGGTTGTTGTTGTTGTTGTTGTTGTTCATCGAGAGTTGTTGTTGGTGGTTGTTCATCTAAATCTATTCGAGGATTTTGAGCATTAGAGTGAGAAAGTTCATTAGTAGTAAAATTATTAATAGTAGATTTTTCTCTTTCAGAAATAGAACCAGTATTAGTATTATTAATTTGGTTTTCTTTTAGGGATTCATTTGGAACAATCATCTCAATTTCAGAATCATTCAAATTAGACAGCTGTAATGATGTGGTATTTTTTTCAACAGTAGTAGTTGCGTTAGACAGCTGTAATGATGTAGTATTTTGTTCAATAATCGTATTAGGAGTATTCGTCTTTGGATTTGCACCAGACATTGTAGTTTGTAGAGGAACTTTTTGTTGATCTGTTGATTCTATTGATGTTGTATTTTGGTTAATAATGGAGAGGGATGTAGAGTCAGGTTTATAACCAGTAACATTAAGAGAATTCCATTTTGTTAATGGCTTATTACCATCTAAACACGTTATTTTAGAAGTTAACTCATTCTCACCTTCAATAATTTCATGATATTTTGAATCATATGTAAAAATCCATTTTGAAAAATCATCAATTCCACCTGCACCAGCGGCTCTCACAGGGTGAAAAGGTTTTAGATCATTCCAATCTACAAATACTATACAATTTGTCGCTTGACTATCGCTTGAGATACCAGAAATAGTTAATTCTCCAGTTGGTACTTTTTTTCCTTCTGATGGAGAGGTTATTTTTATACTAATATTATTAAGACTAGAGGAATTTGTATCAGATTGAGGATTAATTGATTGGAAACCAGAGAGAAAAATTATGCTCAATGATCCTATTATAAGAAAAAGAAAAAAAGGAACAATAAGAAAATTCATAATATAAAATCAAAATTAGACTATATTTAAATTAATAATATTTCTCGTAGAACTTTCTACTATATTAGGATGATATAAGATTAGAAATTGTTTTTCATAATATAAAATAAAAAAAGAAGATTAAAGAATGTTATATAAAAGACTATAACATTTCATATTAATATAGTGTTTCATTGTCTAATAAGATTGATTATTTTCCTATCTTAAACATTTTCGTTCCACATACGCTGCATATTCCTTGAGTAGCAGGCCTTCCATTTTTCATGGTAACTTTTTTTTCATCCTTCATTTCTCGTTTAGATTTGCATTTAACACAATATCCTTCCATGTTTATTCAGTAAATGGACCAGAATAAAAGTATTGATGTATTTTTTATAAAAAAGGATTTAAAAATGGATGAATTATATTAAATTAATTCATTTAAAAAAAAATTAAAAAAGAGACAAATTATTTAGCAAAATTTTATTGCAAAAACAATTATTTACATATTTTCTATATTTTAATAGGCATGAATTTCTTTTTTATGTTTTCTTAATTTTTTAAAAGTAGAAAACCGATTTCCGCATTTATCACATCTCCAGTGATTTGCTCGAGCTTCTTCATATCGGGAATACTTTTCAGAATTTACTTCAAACATACCGGTTTTAACGTCATAGTTTATGGGTTTATAATTGAGGCGAAATTTTAATTTTGATGGAACAGTAGACAACTTTCATATATGTTGGATGATATTAAAAAAAGTGTTAGCTAGTTTTCTCTGACTTTTACTTAAAAAAAGATAACACAAATTATAAATTGAATTTACCTTCTTTAATTTTTTGATTATTCGCCTATTATAATTTTTCTATATATGGTTAATGAAATTTCCTTTATAGGAAATAAAAATATTTATTTAATCGTGGTATTTTTTTATTAGTGGCAATTGAAAATTTTATTCAAAAAAGTACAAACATCTCTTCATCAATAACTCCTTTTATGACTTCAAAAATAAAAGATATATTAAAAAAAGAAAATAAAGATGATACAATAGATATTTTCTCAAAAGAGAATGTAAAAATCTTTGATATCATAGTTAATTCAAAAAGAGAAATTTGTATTGCTTGCATTACCCTTGATCAAATTTTTTCTTTTAATTATATTGAAGTTTTTAAAAGCATACTAAAAAATAATATAAAATTAAAGATTTTGATTTGTGATCCTCAATCCGATTTATTAAATCATATAAAATATTTGACTGTGTTTCCTAATGTTTATGAAAATCTTACTTCCTGTCTTTCCAAGCTTTGTAATATGAAAATTGTATCTTTATCTACTAAAGAATTATCATACTTTGAAATACGAACTTACAAGACAATATTACCGCATAATATGATTATAATAGACAGAGACAGTCAAAGTAATGGAATCATTTTATTAGAACCCTTTTTGTTTGGAATAAAATCTACAAATAGAAAAATCTTTCAAATGTATAAGAGAAAAAATCCAGAGATTTTTGATATACATTTTAAATCTTTCTTAAAGTTATGGGAGAATAGTCCTGATTATTCATGTGAGTGGGAAGAATTATAATTGCAAAGAAAAAACATAAAAATAATTAATAATAGCAATAATCGATTACTCATAGGAAAGATTAGTTGGAAATAAAATGGAAATCTATGTTAAATAATTTCTGCTTCTAATCTATCTTTTAACTCGTATATTAATGATAGACTAATAGGAGGATATCCCATTTCTTTAAAGTCTTCTTCTTTAATATTTCCCTCTTCAAACATCTCAGCCAAATAATTTAATGCAAATAGAACTAAATGTTTTTCATCTTCATTGATTGAAACATCCGTCAATATTTAGTATTTTAATATAACTTATATTTCTCTTTTCGTTTATTCAACATTATATATTTATTTATTTATAATATTATACTGACATGGTCGGATAAAACCTATTAAGTAATAAATTATATATTAGAAGAAATGAACAAGAATAAATTTTTAAAAGTTAGCGATGAATCGTATAAGTACATTAAAGAACAAAATAATGAAAATCTAAATCTCTTTGAGAATATAATAGGATACGATGATATAAAAAAAATTTTTATAATGTCTTTACATTCTGATAAACCTGTACATATATTGCTGGTAGGACCACCCGCATCAGCAAAGACATTATTTATGCTAGAATTTTTAAATTTAGAAAGATCATATTTTACTTTAGGTAGTCACAGTACCAAAGCAGGAATGATCGATTATTTATTTGATTATCGTCCTAGATATTTACTTGTTGATGAAATAGAACACATGCCATACAAAGACCAGACATCATTGCTAAGTATCATGGAGACCGGTATCATAACAGAGACCAAGTCAGAAAAGACACGAAGTACACAATTAAAAACTTGGATTTTTGCAACATGTAACAATAAAGAAAAATTATTATCGCCTCTTCTTTCTAGATTCATTATTTTCCATTTAAAACCATATAGTCGTAGCAAATTTATAGAAGTATCAAATGGAATTCTTCTCAAAAATGATATCCAATCTGATATAGCTAATCAAATTTCTGAAGTTGTATGGAACAAATTAAAATCTAAAGATATCAGGGATTGTATAAAAATATCTAGATTAGCAAAAACAATGGAAGACGTTGAATGGATTGCAAAAACTTTGAAACAATATAGAAAATAATAGTAAATTGACTGACTTCCTAAATTGACTTACCATCTATATCTTTTACACCTCTTTTTCTTAAAAAGAAAGCAATTATTACTAATCCTATCAATATAGATAAAAAAGTAAAAAAAACTGGTTCATTTACTACAGCGCCTTCAGGAAGTATTGAAAATATAATAAAAAATCGATTCACATCTTTATCGATAAAATAAACTATTATATTGCTTTCTAAATGTATAACTAAATTTTTATTTTATTTATATATATATCAAAACCAAATGCTTTCTAATATAATTCCTCTTTATCTATCAAAAGTATTAGATTATAAAACGTAGATCAGGATCCATTAGATAAATTATATGAAATATGTCTACTATCAATAATGATAAAGATTCTCGCTCCAAAGGAAAGCATGCTCATTCAACAGAATATAGACGATTAATATGGGAAATGATAGTTTGGCCTTTAATCATGGAAAAGAATAGACCATATTTCTCAAAAGATGAATATAAATTAAAAAGAGTTATTTTTTCTAAAGAAAGTAATATACCCTCATCTAAGCTCTCTGGTGGTTTAATATCTTTAGTAGTAAAAGGAATTTTAAATAAAGAAGAAAATATTTATTCATTACATTATAGGTTAATTCCTTATCTAAGAAAAAAAGCTACCTTAACTTATGGCCAAGCATTAAAAGAAACTTATACAAAGTAATATAGTTTTAATTGCTATTGAAGGAAACATCTATTCGAAGGTGGGGAAGGGATTCGAACCCTTATATATTCGCTTTCTACGGTTCTGCAGGCGAACGCATAGCCGCTCTGCCACCCCACCAAATTATAATAATTAATCTCAGAAAAGAGACTTATAAATTTGAGTTCTTTTTCATATAAAAAAACATTTATCTAATATATGTTTAATATATTTGACTAATTTCTTCCATTAAAATAATTTTTTCCTAGTGAATATCTATTCATTTTTTATAGGTATTTTTATAGGCCAGTAAAATATCATCGGACTTTATTGTTTTTCTGCCAGCATGGTTAGCAAGATCTATAGCATTTGTAGATATGTTATTTGCAATTTCCTCAAGGATTTTTCTTAATGTATCTGATGCTTCATCACTTACTCTTTCAGCTCCTGCTTTTTTTAGCACACGACTCATTACAGCTAATCCAAATTCAGTATTATTAGCCATAGTATAAAAATCCTAAGGATAGTTAAAAATCTAATTGATAATTTATATATATAATTTAATAAATTGCATAAAGAAATAGATTAAACCAATTTATCTAATATTGACTTTCTAATTTTTGCAGATCGTAAGGACATTGTATAATAGATATCTATTAATTCGTCGTTATCGGGATTTCTACCATGTTTTTGAAAAAATTTTTCAGAATAACTGCCTATTATTGTTCCTACCACCAATCCATAACAAAAATCTTCTATATTACCCTGGGAAGGAACAAGACTTTTAGAAAAATTGATCATTTTATCCGTATTTAAAGAATGAAATTTAAGTAATGATTCTAATTCTTTCTTATCCGATAAACTTAAGCCCAGAATTAAATTTAAATCGTTTTGCTATATATTTTTAATTATTATAATGTTTAACATAAGATAACGAATTAAGAAAATGAATAAATCCAATTTTAATAGATTTATGCTTTATCTATATAACATACAATTTTTACCTTCAGATGCAAATTTAATTCTAAAAAAGACAAGGGAATTAACTAAATCAATAGAGATAGTAATAAGAGACTGTCGTATTTCTACAACATTTATCGAATTAGATATCAGTATCCCAAAAAAATATGATGTAGATAATGTATTGAATTTGTTAAAAACGATTTCATCTATAAAAGAATTAATTGAAGTAAAAGAACGACACTTCACTAAAAATGAAGCTATCAATAATGCCATAGTTCTCTTTAACGAAGAGAAATACTGGTGGTCTCATGAAGCATTAGAAATGATTTGGAAAGAATCCAAAGGTGAGGAGAAGCAATTGTTGAATGGATTAATATTGATTTGTGCTGCATTTGTTCACAATCAAAAAGATGAATCCAATATATGTTTATCCATACTGGAAAGATCAATGATAAAATTTTCAACCGTAAAAGAGTCTATTTATTATGGAATTAATATTGACGGTGTAAAAAAAAGAATTACAAAAATTTTACAAAATAAAGAAATTGTCCAATTTAAGATTTAAAATAGAAAATTAATCAAGTTTGTTGCTTTTTTTACTTTTGAAATAAGTGTTCTTCATTTCTTTTACAAATTTATCTTTCAAATCATACAGTCTCTTTGGTTTCCTTGGTTTACATTCTGATAGAACATATGAACATAATATAGGAAAATATACAGATGAATCTCCATATACAATAACATTTCCTGAATGAGATGTTTTAATTTTACCCCAACTTTTTCCTTCTTGAATAGTAGCTCCAGATAAACCACCTGTATCAGGTCTAGCATCGGTTAGTTGAATCACATAATCATGACCTCCTTCTTTTATTTTTAAAATTTGATATAACGTAGGACCAGTTTGTTGAAAGAAATTTTTTGGAACTCCACCACCTAATTCTATTCCTGCAGAGATTTTGCTTTTCCATAATATTGCAGCTGATTCAGCTATATCTAATAATAAATTGAGATGTGGTAATTTTGAATCAAAGAGAAGTGGAACCATATTCATTCCAATTGAGGAATCTGTTAGGGCAGGAATAAATACCGGTACTTCATTTTTAAAAGCAGAAGCCATGAAAGATTTCTTAGGATAAACTGATTTATTATAGGCAATTTTTCCTAATAGGTATGAAAGATCTGAACTGGAGATTTCTTTTACTGAATCATTGGATGTTTCTATCATATTTTTTATATTGGTTTGGATAATTTCATCCTGTCTTTGTAGAGTCTCTAATTCTTTTATATAAACATCATAAATTCTAACAATTTGTTTGGAATAAAGTATATCATCATCTACATCAAAATGACCTTGTCGAACAGGTAAATCATATGCAAAATGGAGATCGTGATATGCATTAGCTCCGGTTGTTATAATCCAATCAATAAATCCATTTTCAATCAATGTTGAAATAGATTTACCTAAACCTATAGGGGTCATAGCTCCTGAGATAGTTAAACAGATAGTAGCTTCCGAATCTATCATTTTCTTAAACATATGGGCTGCCTCTGCTAAGCGCCTAGCATTAAATCCACTGGATTTATAAAAATCAATAAGATCAGAAATAGACATATGTGCAGATATCTCTGGAGGATCAATTTTTTTTCCTGTAAAAGTATGTTTATTATTCACATAAACTAATAAAAGTTGCTGACTTTTATAAAATTCGAATATCAATATAAATATAATTATAATTAAAAAATATTCTTATATAGATATAATTATAAATGCTATATGAATTATAAAAAGAATAAAAAATTAACAAAATATGATATAGAAGATTATAATCTAAAAAACAAGGATTTAAAGGAAATTACAAAACAAATGGCCAAATCAGGAGGCTTTGAATCAGTTAATCTTGTCGATGGAATTACTATTTTACAAAAAATGATAGCAGAACCTCAATGTACAAAATTCTTGTCTTTTGTAGGAGCAATAATTTCAACTGGAATGAGGGGAATAATTAAAGATATGATAAAAAAAAATATGTTTAATTGTATAATTACTACATGTGGTGCACTAGATCACGATTTAGCTCGATCTTTTGTTAAATACTATGCAGGGGATTTTAATGTTGACGACTATTATCTTAAAAAACATAATATTCATAGATTAGGCAATGTATTTATTCCCATTGAAAATTATGGCCCTTTAATAGAAAGCAAAATTCAAGAATATATTCAAGAATTTTATAAAAATAATAAGGAATTTGCCGGGTATGAATTACTTGATTATATAGGAAGTAAATTAGACGAATCATCTTTTTTATATTGGGCTCACAAAAACAAAATTCCTGTTATTGTCCCTGGAATAGTAGATGGAGCAGTAGGTAATCAAATATGGTTATTCTACCAAAATCACAAAGATATGATTTTTAATATTTTAAAAGATCAGACTAAGATATCTGATATTATCTTTGAAGCAAATAAAACAGGTGCATTAATGTTAGGAGGTGGAATTTCGAAACATCATGCCTTATGGTGGAATCAATTTAGAGATGGATTAGATTATGCTGTTTATATTACTACTGCCAATGAGTGGGACGGTAGTTTAAGTGGAGCAGAAGTGAAGGAAGCTATATCATGGAATAAGGTAAAATCAGAGGCGAAACAAGTTACTATACATGGGGAAATAACTACTTTGTTACCCTTCATTTATTCATCTCTTTAATAAAAGAATATTTACTCTAAAGTATTAGTTAAATGATATAACAAAAAACCTAATTGTAATTATGATCGATTATAATAATCTAATAATACAAAAAATTCAGTATATATTCTATATTCTCTTGTTCACAAAAGTTTTTACATTGTTACATTGTTAAAACTAGAAAACTAAAACACAACCTTATTTGCAAATACGATATACTCAAATTTTTAATAGTTAATAATGTCATAATCTTTTCAAATAAATTAAGATAAATTATAATATCAATGTAATCATTTTATATTTTATTCTTTTATTTTATAATCTAAAAAATATTTTCCTTATATCTATGAATTTTTAATATTTAGAGAATAGCCATTACCTTAAAAAGGAAGTAAAAATTAGTAATTTATTACATTGTTATCAGGAAATAAAACATTATTTCATGTGAAAAAATTTGACTTTAAGGCTAAACATCTTTTAGTCGTTCTTGTTCTGGCAATAGCATTTTCTAGTGCCTTTATTATTAGATCTTATCCAATAAAATATGGTTTTGCACTAAATGAATTCGATCCTTATTTCGATTATAGAGCTACTAAATATATTATCGACAACGGGTTTGACGCATATTTAAATTGGCATGATTATGGATCGTGGTATCCTGAAGGAAGAGATGTACCAAAAACTTCTCAAGTTGCGCTTCATCTGATAGCCGCTACCATGTACAAAATTTTTGGTTTTGGCAGTTCATTGTTGGATTTTGTAATATTATTTCCAGTAGTAATAGGATCGCTAACAACAATAATCATGTTTGCACTCGTTAGAAATTTAGGTGGCACCTCAGCAGGTATGATAGCAAGTTTATTATTTGCCTTCATGCCAGCAATTATCCAAAGAGGTAATCTAGGATGGTTTAAATCTGAACCATTAGGGCTCTTTTTAGGATTATTATCTGTTTATTTATTCATTTCCGCAATAAAACACAGTAACTTAAAATTGGTGATTCTAAAAGCAGTAGGCGCAGGAATAATTTTAGGACTAGCAAATTCTTCGTGGGGAGGAATTCAGTATTTTAGTATTCCACTAGCCATTTTCTTTTTTATTCTACCATTTGTTAGGAAAGATTCAATCTTTGTTTATAGTATTATTATTTTTACCCTTACTACATTATTAACTGCAGGGGCGTTTCCTAGACCAGGTATATCTTTTGTTATAGGAATGCCAGGATTAGCTATGATTGTTGGTATGATTTTTGCAATTGTCGGAACTATTATCACCAAGAAAAGTTCAACTAAAAATATTAACAGAAATCTTGTTGTGGCCCTAGCTATATTTGTTTTACTAGGAATAAGTATATTTGCAATAGGAGCTTATCAACCTTCATCATTTCGATATCTTGTTGCAGTAAATCCCTTTTTGTCTTCACACAATCCTTTAGTAGAATCAGTTGCGGAACATACATCTCCAACAGTAGTTGACTACTTTACTGATTATTCTATATTGTTGATATTTGCTGGATTTGGAGTTTGGATTGCATTTTCTAAAAGAACAGATATGACTGTTTTTGCCTTAATAATAGGTATTACTGGATTGTATGTTAGTGCAACTTTTGCAAGATTAATGGTATATTCTTCAATAGCAATTGTAATACTGGCCTCTATTGGTATTTATGAATTAACAAGAAGCATTATGCAAAATAGAATTGAAAATCCAAACAAGGTTTCAGAAAGAGAATTGAGAAAACACATAAAAGAAGGCAAAATTTTACCAGAAGTTAAACCCATTGTCAAAATATTATTTGTGACGGTAATTGTATTTTTAATCTCAATTCCTTTAATTGATTATAATGGTTTGATCTATCCAAAGAACTTTAATTGGATAAGTTCAGCAGATATTCCTTCCTCAATAGTAAATGGAGCTACAGGTTTCCGAATGCAAGTAGAAGATTGGATAGATGCTCTCAACTGGATATCTGAAAATACACCAAAGAATTCAGTAATAGCTTCATGGTGGGATTATGGATATTGGATAACTACCTTAGGAAATAGAACAACATTAGCTGATAATGCAACAATCAATCAAACACGGATAGAGAGTATAGCTAAAATGTTAATGAGTGAACCAGAAACTGCAACGAAGATTACTCAGGATTTAAAGGCAGATTATATACTTGTATACATTGTCGCAGACAGGCATAATGGGCCTAATGGTAATTCATTCTACACTTTGGGAAGTGGAGGAGATGAAAGTAAAAAGCAATGGTTTATGAGAATAGGTGGATTTACCGAAAATGATTATGTAGAAGATGATGGTTTTACTCCAAATTCTAATTTCTGGAATAATACATTATTAGGAAAATTAATTCCATTTACTCCTATATCATACGCATCTTTTGGAAATGGAGTATTAACTAACATCCAACCTGAATATTCAAGTGGAACAATAGCACTGAATCTTAAGGATATAAAGTATCCAATAAATGGAACAAATGATCAACCGTATAAATTAGTATATGCCTCCCCTAGTTTTGAAAATGATAATGAAGACATAGTTTTTGGAGTTCTTATTTATCAAGTTAATAAGAATTACGAACCTCATCCTGTATCAATAAAATCAAATATAAACACAAATGATACAAAAGACAAAGAATCAAATAATACAAATGAAAAAAGTCAAAATATGATTAAAGCAAATATGAATCCTTCAGATAGTGTTGCAATTTTAAAAACTTCTATGGGAAATATCACAATAGAATTTTTCCCAAACGCTGCTCCTAAACATGTAAATAGTTTTCTAAATCTTTCAAAAACAGGTTTTTATGATGGAACTATTTTTCATCGTATAGTAAAAGATTTTGTTATCCAAGGAGGAGATCCAAATACTAAGGATAACAGTCAGAGTAGAGATAGATGGGGAATAGGAGGTCCTAACTTCACCATTGAGGCAGAATTTAATGATATACCACATAAAAGGGGAATATTATCTATGGCTAGAACTGCTGATCCTAACAGCGCAGGATCTCAATTTTTTATAGTAACTAAAGATTCACAATTCTTAGACAATCAATATACTGTTTTTGGAAGAGTTATAGATGGAATGGAAATAGTAGATAAAATAGCAGCACTAAATACTAATCCTTCCGATCAACCGATAGATGCAGACAAAGCAAAGATAGAAAAAATCATAATAGAAAATAGAACGGAGAATAGATAATGAAAAAGATAATAACTTTCCAAATTAATTAATTATTAAACTATGAATGAATTAGAATATCTTTTATTGAATCACCAAAGAAAATTACTGGTAACATATAAAGAATTAGATTTATCAGATATTTCATCTTTTAATCAAATTTATATTTTACTAGTAGAAGAATCAAAAGGATCAGCAGGTGGTAGAGGAGGGGGTTCAGGATATCGTAAAATAGCTCAAATAATTGGCTTTAGGATTGAAAATAAAAATGTTAAAAAAATTTATGAGACTAAAGAAAAGGACATAATAGAATTATTTGAGATACCATACAGTGCGGTAGCAATGGATATCATATTATCAGATGGAAAACAAATTGTAGTTCAAGGAGTTATAGATCCTGATATGATAACTAACTATAATAACATAATTTCCTCTTAATTTATTAATTTTATAAATGCAAAAGAACTTTAATAAGCCTATAGAACTATATTATATAAACTATGAATAAAAATAAAAAATTTATCGGGAGTCAAATCATTGGAATTGGATCCGATTTCCTTGTTATACATAAAGATGGAAAGAGATTTTTAATTGAAGTAAATTTTGAATCATTAAAGGAGCTTAAAATTTCCACTACTCCATATGGATCCCACATTTAATAGTTTCAGATATTATTACATTTTCGGCCTAAAAGATAAATTTAGTTATTTTCTAAAAATTTATATCTATTGAAAATAAATCCCAAATTGGAATTAAAATACCCAAAAAAAAATAAAGATAATATCAATACTATTAATGATCTTAATAAAAATCATAAAGTAAAATATAATAAAAAAGCTGAATCTGAATTTTTTGTAGATAATTCTGCTCTAGCTGGATTTACAGGAGAACGGATATTATATATGGCAGTAAGAGAATTAATAGAAAATTCACTTGATTCTTGTGAAATTCATCATATTCTTCCTAATATTTCCATCTCTATTAACAATATTGATTCCGAAAATGACTTGTGGACAATCTCTTGTGAAGATAATGGAATAGGCATAATTTCTGAAAAGGTTCCTGTCGCTGTATGTTCTTTTTTAACGTCTGGTAAATACGTCGAAAAGCAACAAAGAGGATTATTTGGTGTAGGACTGAAAATGATTGCTGCCTTTTCTACAAAAGATACAGATAAACCAGTTAGAGTATGGTCCAAATCAAGTGAGGAAGACTCAGAATATTATTACGAATTACGTACCGATATTACTACAAATAAACCGATAGTTTTAAATAAAAAAACTTTATCAAGAACAGAAAGACAAATTAAGAATAAACATGGATTTAAAATTATTGCTACTTTACGAGCAAGATTATTGCCGATTACTAAAAACAAGATATATGATTATATTTCTCAGACTAGCATCGTAAATCCATATGCTAATATAAGTTTTGAAAATAATGATGGAAAAATTACTTTTGAAAGAAGAACCGAAATAATGCCTCAACCCGCACAAGAAGTACTTCCTCATCCAGCAGATATGGATCTACAAACTTTAAAAAAAGCAATTTTAAATTTCTCTAATCAAAAAATTAATATTCAAAGTGTTTTATCCTCTTCTTTTCAAAAACTTTCTATTGAAAAGGCGAGAGAAATAATAACTACTTCTAGAATTGAAAATAAATCTGCTAGTCTTTTTTCAGAAAGTGACCTTATCAAAATAGTGAATGCCTGTAAACAAATGAAATTTCAATCTCCTAATACCGAACATCTTAGTCCAATAGGAGAGAAGATATTGACTACAGGAATGATGTCTGAATATATTATTGTTAATAATAAAGATCAAAATAAATCCACAAATCATATTGAAAATGGACATAATCTAAATGTAAGAGTGTTAAAACCTGCACTTACATCATATTCCTCCCGTGCTACAGTAATCAATAATCGGCCAACTATTATCGAATGTGGTATTGCATATGGAGGAAATATAAATTCATTTAAATTATATCGATTTGCAAATAAAATTCCATTATTGTATGATGAAGGCTCAGATGTTTCAAGAGAAGTAGTATCCGAAGTTGGAATTAATAAAATGGGTATTACTAAAAAAGAGGCAAAAGAGCAATTTGCAAATGAACAAAAGAATAAAACTGATAGAGCTGTTGAACTTCTTCCTCTTCATATATTTTTCCATATATGCTCTACAAAAATTCCATATAAAACTGCTGGAAAAGAAAGTATTGCATCGGAAGGGGAAATGAAAAGATATATGAAACTTTGTCTTTCGGATCTTTATCGAAGGATTAGTGTACAGATTCGAAGAGATTTAAGAATAAAGGATGCCGAGAATAGATTAAAATTATATAAATATTACATTCCTTTGATTGTTGATGCAATATCTAATTCTATTAAAACCGATCAAAATAAATTAACAGAAAATTTTATTAAAATAGCAGAAAAACATGTAAAAAAAGAGATAATTCCTAAGGTTGAAGATATCAATGAGAATAATGAAGAACATTTAACAGGAAAAGAAATAACAGCCATTCAAGAAAAACCTCACAATTTGGTAAGAAAAAATAAAGATATAAAACAGAAACTAAATTCTAAAGTTTTAACAAAAGATATACTTAGTTCCAGAAAAAAAACAACATTAGATGATTTTAATAGGAGATAATAATATATTGTCTACAAAAAATAAAAAACACAAAGAAATAATAAAAAAAATTCAGAATTTAATGAGAGATATCTCTAATGATTTATTAATAAACAATAAAATGCCTTCTTTAGAAATTTCAAAATTAGGATCTGATAATACTTTTTGGTCCGATAAAAAGAAAATGCTTACAATAGGTGAAAAAAAGGTTATCATAACTCCTAATTCCACAAAAAAAATCCCAACATTTTCCCAATATTTAGTTATGGCTAATGCAATTAGAAAACTAATCGATGAGGAAATGGAAAGTACTATTAGAGGGATGTACTATGCAACATTAAGTAGTGTTGGAGATGAAAAAAATAAAGAAAAGTTTTGGAGAAACCAAGAAGATTCTGATGATGCAATTAAAGCAGTAGAATTGATTACAGGAATTCCACGAGAGGAATTTTCAGTAACATCTAAACCAAAAGGAATGATATCTGGCCCTATTACTCTAAGTGTTGGTGGAGATATTATTGATTGTAATCTAGGTAGTAGAGCAACCTCTCAATTGATTCCAACAAATATATCTGATGTTGAAATAGTAGATGTTAAAGCTGACTTTGTTATGGTAGTAGAAAAAGATACCGTTTTAAATAATATAAGAAAATCAGGATTTATTCAAAAGTATAATGCAATACTTATGACTGGATCAGGAGAACCTGATCGGGCCACTAGAATGATGGTAAAGAAATTAAATGAAAAATGGAAAAAACCAGTTGTAATATTTGCTGATGCAGACCCATGGGGTTTAGGTATAGCTTTACGCTATAAAATCGGGAGTGAATCTTTAAGTTATGATAGTGATCGGTTAGTAGCTCCAAATGCAAAAGTGTTAGGAATGATGTTTTCAGATATTTACGATTACAATATTCCCGAGGTTGCTAGATTAGCTTCTACGGCTGAAGATATCAATAGAGCAAATGATATGAAGAAAAAACCATGGTTGCAAGAAAAACAATGGCAAAAAGAATTAAATTTATTCTTAAAAAAGAGAGAAAAATGCGAGTTGGATGCATTTTTTAAGCATGGATTTAAATATTTAGCTGAGCAATATTTACCTCGGAAACTTAGAGAAGCTGGTGTTATTTAATTTAAAAATAGAAAAATTAATTACATAAAGTTTCAGTCATCAAAATTTTCCAAAACTTTTTAAGAAATTAATATCATTTTCAATATATGCTGGAAGCAAAGTGCTATAAATGTGATAAAAAGGCAGAAGTGAATGATGAAATGACCGAAGTTAATTGTTCTTATTGTTCATCCAAAATTTCTTATGACGAATATTTAGAAATTATGAAGGAAAAGGCATTAAATATGGGAATAGAATTCCAGAGTAATTGGGATAAGAATCCTTTTTCTTGATAATATTTAGTAGAATTATCTTTTAAATTTAATTTGTTATTCCTGAACCTATTAGGCGCCATCTTTCTCCAATCTTTCTACTTAGAGCAACTCTACTACTTTGTGTAAGACTTACTGGCTTTTTAAGCTTAATTTCTATTTTATTTTCTTTAGTATTTGTAACCAATGCTGTGGTAGCTAAAGTGCCAATATTTACTCTAAGAGGCTCATTTTTTCGTATTGGTTCAACTTTTACAGGTTCTTGTGTTCCTACTGCCGTATCAAAGAGATATGTATCTATTGATACATCATAGACATCTTCAGGTAATGTTCCTGGTTTACCCACTATTGAACCAATAAGTGAATCACTCTTTACTAAAGAAGGATCTAGAATAGTCCCTATCGAAACTAATCCTCCTGGTTTGACGTTACTTACTAAGCCAGCTCCTGTGCCTAAACTAGAAATTTTAGAATAGATAGGAGTATATTTACCCTTATTATTTAAATTACCTGGTCTGATTTCAATCTCATCGTTTACATTAAATTCACCTTGAATCAAAGCTCCTCCTATAGCACCACCATATATCTTGGTTACCGGCATGCCAGGTTTGTTAATATCAAAAGAACGCAATACATGCATTATAGGAAATGTTTGTCTATTTCTCGGAGGAGTCTGTATATTAGTCTCAAGAGCTTCAATTAATATATCAATATTTAGATTATGCTGAGCAGACACAGGGATTATCGGAGCATTCTTTGCTATACTATCATCTACAAAATCTTTAATTTGTTCATAATTTGTTAATGCCTGTTCTTTTTCCGTGAGATCGACCTTATTTTGGACAATTACAATCTGTTTTATTCCAAGTACCTCTAGAGCAAGCATATGTTCTCTAGTTTGTGGACGAGGAACTGCTTCATTGGCCGCTACAACAAGAATGGCACCATCCATAAGAGCGGCTCCTGATAACATATTGGCCATTAGACTTTCATGACCTGGAGAATCTACAAAACTAGCTACTCTTAATAGTTCACTTTGTTGCCCGCAGTTATTACATTGTGGTTTAGTGGAATAACATTCAGGAGAAGAACAAGATTTACATTTATAAAAGGCAGCATCCGCGTATCCGACTTTTATTGTTATACCCCTCCTCAATTCTTCACTATGTGCACTTGTCCAAATTCCTGTTATTGCTTCAATTAAAGTAGTTTTTCCATGATCTACATGTCCTGAGGTACCTATATTTACATTAGGTTGATAACCGTATTCTCGAATATACCAATCAGGAAGAGTATCTTTCCAATGCAATAGCGAATTTAGATTTATGGAGGGATATTAAGGTAATTGATAATCATTTTATAATAGAAATTAAGATCTTTCTTATTGATTAGATTCAGTCTTAGGATTTTCCTTTGTCGATGAAGGAATAGTAGCTCCATCTAAAATGCAATTTAATTGATATATTTCCTCCGTTATCATATTTCCTCTTAATAATTTTCTAACCCTTTTTCCATCAGTAGAGTCCCGCATACCTACTCCAGTAATTAATAGAACATATTTTTTTACTCCACCATGAACATCAGAACGCATAGGAGTACCTGATTTATCACTACCTCCAGTAATTTGTAATTTACCTCCTGAGAGACCAACAAGAGATGAATCAAAGGTATCACCTATTTTAGAACCTAAGAATGGTTGAGCATCTTTATCTTTAAGTTCATGTGATAAACTTTTACCTGTTTTATCTGATATTACTACTTTGAAATTAACCAATAAATATTTTGAATTACTATTATTAATTAACCTTTGCAATAACTTAAAATTTGTTTTACATCTACTTAAAAAAATTGGATAAGGAACAAAAAAAAGAAATTACAATATGCCCAATTTGTAAAAATAAGATGATTTTTCTTCAAACATGTCATTTAAGATGTAATAATTGTGGAGCCGAATTAACATGTTCTGATAAAGGCTATTTTTGGTAATAGAATTATTAATTCAATATCATGGCTTTGACTTTTACAATAACATTATGCTATTTGAATATTTTACTAATAAATAAGTTAAAAGAAGATTAACTATTATGATTATAATTCGTTTACATATTATAATCTGATATAGGTATAATTCAAAATTCAAAAAACTAAGAAATAAATATTTATTCTAATGGATAGATTACGCAAATTGTATATGTATATGTATTAATTACTTTGGCTGATCATAGCATTTGCTGGATAATTTATATAATTTACATTTACAGTCACTTTGCAAGGAAAACAATAGTTCTCTATTCAACTGTTTAAAAATAAAATTAGAACAGCTTTTATATATACAATTACAATTAATTGTGGCTAATGCTAGGTTTTTAATACTTAGCTATATTTTAATAAACATGATTTTTATAGTTAATTAATAATCTTTGAATTCTTAAAATACGATGCTAAATATTAAATTTTAGGTAATAAATATTGTTAATAGTAATTAAGTACATTAGGTCATATCACTGCTTTGATAGATATAAAGTCAATAGGAAACAAAATGATTAAATATTTATCTTTTGTAACGTCACATAGGTAGAAAAATGATATCAAAAAAAAACTCTAAACCAAAAAAAGAAACTTCTAAAGAAACTAAAGAAATTAAACCAGTTAAGGACGTAAAAGAAACAAAATCAGTTCCTATAACTGTAGAATTAAATATACTTAAAGTGCTCATTAATGAACGTCCTCTTATTCCATTACTGAGAGTTTTAAAGAAAAATAAAGAATTACACACAAGGGAATTACTAATAACCATGGGAAGTTGGGGATATGGACAATCCTTAATGAAAAGAGCCACAAATTTAGGATTGATTGAAAGAAAGGTAAAGAAAGAAAAATCCAGAGGACGTGGGAAGCCCAGAATATATAATGCTCTAACAAACAAAGGAAGAGAAGTAGTAAAACTAGCAGATAGAATAGGATATGAAAAATAAAATCACTTTTTAATTTAAATCCTTTATTTTTATTCTAACATTAAAATACTTTAAGAATGTTTAGGAATTATAAAAATGGAATTATAAATAATATTGATAAATATAATTTGCGATACTAGTTTTTTAATGGTTCTAGTCACAAAACCTATCAAACTATTGGATGATATCACAATTAATTATGGAAAAATTAATTTTCTTGTTCCAGATATCGTAATAGGAGAACTCAATAAGCTCATAAATAGAAAATCGTATAAAATATCACAGATGGCTAGAACTGTATTAGAAATAACAAGACAATTTGAAATTGTGAAGACAAAAAAATTAAGATATCCAGATGATAGCCTTTTAGATTATGCAATTTCTTATAATTGTGCAATTGCTACTGTAGATAAAAATTTAATAAAAAGATCATTAGCAGAAAAAGTTATGGTATTTTCTTTAAAAAATAATAAAATAATGATAATTAATGTATGATAATCAACAAATTTAAATTTGTATAAAAATTAAAAGTTGTATGGAAGTAAATAATATAAAACTTCATTGGATGGGACATGACGGCTTTAAAATAGTCACTGATGATAATAAAGTAATATATATTGATCCTTACAAATTATCTCAAACAAATCATAAAAAAAACGATGCAGAATTAGTATTCATTTCTCATAATCATTTTGATCATCTTAGTATTGAAGACATACGTCATATTATAAATGATAAAACAAAGATAATTGCAGCTTTAGAATGTAGGGAAAAGTTAAATCAAGAAGGATTCAAAAACGTCAAAAATGTTGAACCAGGACAGACAATTCAGGAAAATAATATCAATATTGAAATTGTTCCTGCATATAATGTTAATAAAACTTTTCATCCTAAAGACGATAAAAAAGTTGGATTTATTATAACTTGTAACAATACACGAATTTATCATGCAGGAGATACAGATAACATACCTGAAATGGGTAAATATAATCCGGATGTTGCACTTGTGCCAGTTTCCGGCGTTTATGTTATGACAGCAGAAGAAGCAGCAGATTCAATTAATAATTTACTTAAACCGTCTCAGATGGCTATTCCTATGCATTATGGATCAATAGTAGGTAACCTTGATGATGCATTAAAATTCAAAAAATTAGTCCACATCTGTAAAGTAGAGATATTAAGCCAAGAATAGACATTATTTTTTATAGATGATATCTCTTTTACTTATTAATGTCAACATAACTATGAATACTATGATAAGATACACACACCTATGATTTATAACTAATCTTTTTTTAGAATTAATCTTCGTATAGACAAATAAATATAAAATAAGGTTTTATTAAAAAAAGAATATGTAGGTTCATTATTCATCATATAATTTTTTTATACAATATTAGAACTAAAAGATTAATATTAAATCTATGGATGAAATAATGAAATAAAGGTCAAATTTTAGTATAGATTTCTAATTGATGTGATTTTTTCTTTACTAAAACAATAGATCATCATTACATTAAGTCTAGTTCGATAGAGAACAAGCATAAACCGAAGATATATGTAAGAGAATAAAAATTAATAACTATGGTAAAAACTGAATCATCTCAAATATTAAAGACGGGTTACAAAGCTCCTGACTTCAATTTAATAGGAGTTGATGGAAAAATGTATTCTTTAAATGATTTTAATAGTACGACTCTTTTAGTAATTTTTATTTGTAACCACTGTCCTTTTGTAAAGGCAAGAATTAAGGATATTATAAACCTACAGAACAAATTTAATGTAAAAGAACTTCAGATTGTAGGAATTAATAGTAATGATCCTAATTATGAGGATGAGGGTTTTGAAAATATGAAGAAATTCTCGAAGGAATACAATTTAAATTTTCCTTATCTAATTGATGAAACCCAAGAAATAGCGAAATCATATGGAGCAGTTTGTACTCCAGATCCTTTTTTATTTGATCATGAAAGGAAGCTTGTATTTCATGGCAGACTAAACGATGCCATGACTCCTGAAAGCCAACCATCAAGACAAATAATGGAAGAAAATATTCAAAAGGCTCTAAATTGCGAACAAATGGTAAAAGATTTTGATCCTTCAATTGGTTGTTCCATAAAGTGGAAGGTTTAACTATTATTTCATATAAAATTTAATTTTTTAAGGTAACTGTTATTTGAGTCAAAATTCAGATTTTTTGGGATTTACTTTAAAATCATCATATTCACCTAATGGCGATCAACCTTATGCAATAGATCAACTATCTGAAGGAATAAAAAGAAGAAAGAAATCGGTTCAAACGTTGCTTGGCGTTACTGGAAGTGGTAAAACTTTTACAATCGCAAATATCATCTCTCGTATAAAAAAAAATACTCTTGTTATTTCTCACAATAAGACTCTTGCAGCTCAACTTTATTATGAGTTTAAAGAATTTTTTCCTTCCACAAATGTTGGTTATTTCGTTAGTTTCTATGATTATTATCAACCTGAAAGTTACATACCACAAACCGACACATATATAGAAAAAAATACAGAAGTAAATGAAACAATTGAAAAAATGCGATTAGAAGCAACAGCAATGTTGATGAGTGGTGAGCCAACAATAATTGTTTCCACTGTTTCGTGTATTTATTCATTAGGATCTCCATCAGAATGGGAAAAAAGTGCCATAACAATAACAGAAGGAAATATTATAAATAGAAAGGAATTGATCAAAAGACTAATTGATTCAAGATATGAAAGAAATGATTTATCCTTAAGAGCCGGTAATTTTAGAGTAAAAGGAGAAACTATAGATCTTATTCCAGGGTATTCTAATGAAATTGTTAGAATAACTCTTTTTGGTGATGAGATTGAAAAAATAAGTATTCTTGATACCATTACATTAAGAAAAATTAAAAATGTGAATAGAATAAAAATATTTCCAGCGAAGCACTACATAACGGACAAAAAAATTAGAGATAAAGCAATAAGAATGATAAAAAAAGAATTAAATGACTGGCTACCTCAATTAGATGGAGAGTTAGAAAAGGAGAGGTTAGCCTCTCGTACAAAATATGATATTGAAATGATAAATGAATTAGGATATTGTTCAGGAATAGAAAATTATTCTCGCCATTTTGATGGTAGGAAGGAAGGAGAAGCACCATATTGTTTATTAGACTTTTTCAGAGATGATTTTTTATTAGTCATCGATGAATCACATGTAACAATTCCACAATTAAGAGGTATGTATAATGGAGATCATACAAGAAAAAAAATGTTAGTAGAATATGGCTTTAGGCTTCCTAGTTCATTTGATAATCGGCCATTAAAATTTACTGAGTTTGAGAAATATTTAGAAAAAGTAATTTTTGTATCTGCTACTCCAGGACCTTATGAATTGGCGTCCAGTTTCCAAGTTGTTGAACAGGTAGTTAGACCAACGGGATTGATCGATCCAATAGTAGAAGTTCGATCCTCGAAAAATCAAATTCAGGATTTAATTACAGAAATCCAAAAAAGAACCTCAAAGAATCAAAGAATACTAGTTACAACTTTAACAAAACGAATGGCAGAAGATTTAGCAGAATTCTTATCAAAAAAAAAAATTAAAGTAAGATATTTACATGCTGAAATTGAAGGATTAGAACGTACTGAACTCATTCGTCAATTAAGATTAGGAGAATTTGATGTTCTAATTGGTATTAATTTATTAAGGGAAGGATTAGATATTCCGGAAGTATCCCTTGTTGTTATTTTGGATTCAGATAAAGAAGGATTTTTAAGAAATGATACAAGTCTTATCCAAACATTTGGCAGAGCTGCTAGACATATTGATGGAAAGGTAATAATGTACGCTGATCGAATTACAAAATCCATGGAAAAAGCTATTGAAGAAACAAATAGAAGAAGAAAAAAACAAATAGTGTTCAACACTATACACAAAATATCACCTATTTCAATATCAAAACCAATAAGTAAAGATAAAAACTCTGAAATTCAATATGAATTCTTTAAATCAATGAGCAAAAACGATTTGAGAAAGCTCTCTGTAGAGACTGAAGCGTTAATGAAAAATTATGCTGAAGAACTTGAATTTGAGAAAGCAATACAATTAAGAGAAAAATTAAAAAAAATAAACCAAGAAATTGGAATAGTAGAGCTAACTTAGGTTATGATAGATAAATTAATTGTTAGAGGAGCAAAACAACACAATCTCAACAATATTAATGTTGATATACCTAAAAACAAAATTGTTATCTTTACTGGACTTTCTGGATCGGGTAAATCTACATTAGCATTTGATACTATTTATGCTGAAGGACAGAGAAGATATGTTGAGTCTTTATCAGCTTATGCCCGTCAATTTCTTGAACTAATGGAAAAGCCAGATGTAGAATCTATTGAAGGATTATCGCCAGCTATATCAATACAACAAAAAACAACAAATAGAAATCCTCGATCAACTGTTGGTACAGTAACAGAGATTTATGATTATCTAAGACTATTATATGCAAAAATTGGAGAACCATATTGTTCAAATTGTGATAGAAAAATACAAAATCAAACCCTAGAATCAATTACAGAGTCAGTATTAAAAATTTCACAAGAAAAGTCAAAGATAATTATTCTGGCTCCATTAGTTCAAGGAAAGAAGGGTTCATATGAAAAATTGTTTCAAGATTTATATGAAAAAGGGTTTTCAAGAATAAGAATTGATGGTCAATTTGTAAACATAGAGAATCTGATTAATCATTCATCGGAAATAAGTTATGAAAATAAAAATAATAAAAAAATAGAAGATAAAGAAGTTGTTTTACAAAAACAAAAGAAACATACTATTGAACTTGTGATAGATAGGCTTCAATGTTCATTAAATGAAAGAAGTAGAATCTTTGAGTCCTTACAAACTGCCACCAATTTAGCAAATGGAATAGTAATTACCATAATTGATAATAAAGAATTTTTATTTTCTAGATACAATTCATGTCCATTTTGTAAAATTAGTATTGGAAATATTGAACCTAGATCTTTTTCGTTTAATTCTCCTTTTGGCGCATGTAATGAATGTAATGGGTTAGGAATCAAAATAGAATTTGATCCTGAATTAATAATTCCAGATAAAAATAAAAGTATACTTGATGGAGCAATTAAACCATGGCAGGGAAATTTTGCAACCTTCAAAACTTCTATGTTAAAATATGTTGGAAAAAAATTTGGCTTTGACTTAAATACTCCTATAGAAAAAATGAACTCACAACAAATTAATGTTATATTATATGGAACTAATCAAAGTATTCATTATAAATATGAATCAAAATATTCTCAAAGTAGATGGGAATACGAAAGTAATTTTGAAGGAATAATTCCTAATTTGCAAAGATTGTATAACAGTACTGAATCAGAACATAAAAGAGAAATCTTGTCTCGTTTTATGAATGAACGAGTTTGTGGTACATGTTCTGGAAAGAGACTAAAAAAAGAATCGTTATCTATAAAATTATCCGAGAAATCAATAATGGATGTTGGAGATTTACCTATAGATGAATGTTATAACTTTTTTAATGATTTAATACTTGATTCTACAAATAAATATATAGCAAAAAATGTATTGAAAGAAATCAAAGCAAGGCTCGAATTTTTAATAAATGTAGGATTAAATTATTTAACATTAAATAGATCTACCTCATCCTTATCTGGCGGCGAATCTCAAAGGATCAGACTTGCAACTCAAATTGGATCTAATCTAACAGGCGTACTTTACGTTTTAGATGAGCCAACAATAGGACTTCATCAAAGAGATAATGATAGATTAATCAAAACTTTACAAAAACTTAGAGATTTAGATAATTCTCTTATAATTGTAGAACATGATGAAGATGTAATAAGAAATTCAGATTGGATAATTGATATTGGTCCAGGTGCCGGCATTCATGGTGGAAGGGTAGTTGCTCAAGGAACTTTAAAAGATATTATGGAAAATGAAAAATCAATAACAGGAAAATATTTAAAAGGAGAAAAAACTGCTGCCATTATTTCAGAAAAAAATGAAACTAAAAAAATAATTACGGTATATGGGGCAAAAGAGAATAATCTTAAATCAATAAATGTCGATATTCCTCTTGGATGCATGACGGTAGTCACAGGCGTATCAGGATCCGGAAAATCTTCTCTTATAAATGAAATACTTTATAAAGGTTTATCTAATCATTTTGGAGCAAATGAAATTCCTGGTAAATATGATTCTATAACTGGTATTGAAAATATTGATAAAGTAATTGGAATTGATCAATCCCCTATTGGCAGAACTCCAAGATCTAATGCAGCAACATATGTTAATGCCTTTACACCAATAAGAGAACTATATTCTAAGACCATTACAGCCAAAGAAATGGGTTATAATCCTGGAAGATTTTCTTTTAATGTTAAAAGCGGAAGATGTGAATCCTGTGAGGGATGTGGAGTAAAGAAAATTGAAATGCAATTTTTACCTGATGTCTATGTAAAATGTAATGAGTGTATGGGAAAACGATATAATTCGGAAACTTTGTTAGTTACATACAAAAATCAAACTATAGATGATGTATTAAATTGCACTGTCGAAGAGGCCATGGAATTTTTTCAAAATATACCCATTATCTATAAGAAATTAAAGACATTATATGATGTAGGTTTATCTTATATTAAATTGGGGCAACCGGCTACAACTTTTTCGGGTGGAGAAGCACAGAGAATAAAACTTGCTTCAGAACTTTCGAGGAAAGATACAGGAAAAACAGTATATATTTTAGATGAACCAACTACTGGACTTCATTTTGAAGATGTTAAGAAATTACTTAAAATTCTAAAAAGATTAACAAATTTAGGAAATACCGTTGTCGTCATAGAACATAATTTGGATATTATTGCTAGTGCAGATTGGATAGTAGATTTAGGACCAGAAGGAGGAATTAATGGAGGACATTTAGTAATACAGGGACATCCAGAACACATAATAAATTATGAGGATAGAAGTCATACAGCAAAGTATTTGAAGAAAAAAATTTTAAATTCCAAACCAATTGAAATCAATAGATAGAAGATTTACAATGTCACTTTTTACTATTGACAAAAATGAAAGACAAATTCCATCTAATTCTGGAATATATTTAATGAAGGATAAGACAGGAAAGATAATTTATATAGGAAAAGCAAAAAATTTAAAAAATCGAATTAAAAGTTATTACAATCTCAATCACAAAAGTATCTATAATAATAAAGACCGGAATTTTGAAAAAACAAGAACAATGATAAATAAAGTATATGATATTGAATTTATTCTAACGGATAACGAGATTGAGGCTTTTTTATTAGAATCTAATTTAATTAAAAGGTATAGACCAATCTTTAATATTGAATTAAAGGATCAGCAAAGATATACATATTTAAAAATTACAGATGAAAAGTTTCCGAGATTACTTGTTGCAAGAAGAAATAGTAATGGAGACTTTCAAGGTCCTAATGGAGACATTTATGGTCCTATTGTATATGGAAGCTCAAGGTTTCTTTCGTTAGGAATTATTAGGAAAATATTTAAAATAAGAATATGTGATAGGTTACCAAAATCACCGTGTTTAGAGTACTTTATCAATAATTGTGACGCGCCATGTATAGGAAAGATTAGTGAACAGAAATATTATGAAAATATTAATAAATTAAAAGAGATTTTTAGTAAAAGAAATAGTTTAGAAGACTTAATTTCACATTTAAAAATAGAAATGGATGTTGAATCAAAACAACAAAATTATGAAAGAGCAAAAGAAATTCGTGATACAATAAAAGCTATAGAAAGTTTATTAATTAAACAAAAAATGGATTCAAAATATCGGACGAACGAAGAATATATAGGTATTAAAACAGATATTTTAACAGGAAAAGATCATATTCTTATTTTTAAAAGGGTGAATGGTGTAATAAGTGATCGACGGAAATACGAATATGAACGCATAGGAGATAACAATTTTTCCACTTTTTTATTTCAATATTATAGTACTTTACAACAAATTCCAGAGGAAATATATGTAAACGAATTTCCACCATCTAAAACAAATTTAGAATTAGCTTTAACCAAATTATCTAATCATGAGGTAAAAATTATCAAGGTTGTTACCTCAACTAAAAACGAGAAAAAAGATCTAATGGATTTAATAATTAGAAATTTATCAAATCAGATACAGAGAGAATATAATCCCTCTATTGTAGAATTAAAAAATATCTTAACTTTAAAAGAATTTCCATTCATAATTGATTGTTTTGATGTCTCAAATTTTGGTATAACGTATGCAGTGGGTGCATGTGTGAGGTTTGTTAATGGATATCCATATAAAAATGGATACAAAAGATTCAAAATTAGAACTCTTAGATCAAAACAGGATGACTATTCAATGATTAAAGAAATTGTTTACAGAAAATATTCTACTACCAATAACTTTTCGGAAACTGAAGCAACATTACTAAACAATACAATTAATTTTATTAAAAATAATAATAAATTAGAAAAATCCTTACCAAACCTTATAGTAATCGATGGAGGAAAAGGTCAACTCAGGTCTGCAGAAATTGCTTTAAAAAAGATTGGTCTAATTATACCTATTATTTCTTTAGCAAAAGAAAATGAAGAAATATACACAATTGGTTCATCTGAGCCTCTGCAAATTTCAAAAAAGAATATTGCATTACATTTGCTTCAATCTTTAAGGGATGAATCACATAGATTTGGTTTGGCATACAATGTTAAATTGAGAAAAATACAGTAGGTTTTCAGCCTATCTAATGATGTTACAAATGGTATAATATAATTATAGTATAAAATAATTATAATATTTTAGTTATTTTAAAAGATAGTAATATAAAAAAATAATAGAGAATTAATTATCATTAATATAAAGATAATGATTACATATAGATATTCTTATGGTTACAATATCAATTCCTAGAATTATAATAGCTGGGACATCAAGTGGAGTAGGCAAAACTTCCATAACATTAGGGCTTCTTCATAAATTTAAAGATCTGGGTTTCAAAATACAATCGTTTAAAGTAGGTCCAGATTTTATAGATCCTGCTTATCATACTTTTGTTACTAATAATCCATGTTATAATCTAGATTCATGGTTGATGGGAGAAGAAGGAGTATTTGATACTTTTGAAAAGTATACAATAGGAAAAGACATAGCAGTCATTGAAGGAGTTATGGGATTATTTGATGGGGCTGAAGGAAAAACTGATTTTGCAAGTACTGCACAAATAGCGAAAATACTAGATTCTCCTATAATCTTGGCAATAGATGCAAGTAAGGCAGCAAGATCAATAGCTGCTACTGCTTATGGATTTATAAATTTTGATAAAAAATTAAATATAAAAGGAATTATTCTTAATAAAATAGCCAGTAAAAAGCACTTTAATTTAATCAAAGATGCTTTTGACAATAACATAAAGATTCCGATAGTAGGTGTTATATATAAAAATCAAGAATTTACTTTTTCAGAAAGACATTTAGGCTTAATTCCTACAGTTGAATTGGACAATAAAAGGAAAAAGAAAATATTAAATTCAGCAAGAATAATAGCTGATTATTTAGATTATGATAAATTGATTAGCTTAATTAAGCCTTTAAAAAATGAAAAAACATTAAAAAAAAAACCTAATAATAAACCGAAAAATATTAAAATTGCAGTTGCATTAGATAACTCTTTTAATTTTTATTATCAAGAAAATTTAGATATTTTGCAAAAAAAAGGCGCACAACTCATTTTCTTTAGCCCATTAAATGATATTTATTTACCAGAGGATATTAATGGAATTTTATTAGGAGGAGGATTCCCAGAAATATTGTCCAGAGATTTAACTAAAAATCAATCAATGATGAACTCTATTAAAAAAACAGCTGAAACTGAAATTCCGATATATGCAGAGTGTGGTGGTTTAATGTATCTTTCCAAGTCAATAAAAGAAGGAATATCTAGATATAAAATAAATAATGAAATTGTTGAACTTGAAGACAATTCACAAAAGACTTACAAAATGGCTGGTTTAATTGATGCTAACACAAAAATGACAAACCAATTAACACTTAACTATACTCAAGGAAAAATACTAAATGGATCATTCTTATTCGGAAAAGTAAAGAATATCAGAGGTCATGAATTTCATTATTCAAAAATCGAAAATATCCATCACGATACAAAATATTCATATTATCTTGATAAAGGCATAGGAATAAGTGAAAAAAAAGATGGTATTATTGTATATAATACTATAGCCTCCTATACTCATCTTCACTTTTCCAATAGCAAATTACCTACGAATTTTGTTTTAAATTGTAAAAAGTATTCTAAAAAGTAAGTATGAGACATCAAAAATATTTTAATAATTTTATTAGCAGGAATTAAATTTTATTATAGATTATGGGTATATAGTCATAGTGTATGAAAGCCTTAAAGTTATTTTCCAATAAGACCTATTCATTAATTGATATGGAAGAACCACCTCTACACGATAAAGAAATTTTAATTAAATTAGGGGCTTGTGGAATTTGTGGTTCAGATATAGGGAATATTTTTGCCGACTCATGTAAACCAAGCATTAACTTAGGACATGAAGTTACAGGAACAATCGTTAAAGTTGGTACACATTTTAAAAAAAACAAACTTGAAGGTAAAAGAATTTTCGTAAATCATCACGCACCCTGCAATAGTTGTCATTATTGTATCCATGGAAATGAAACAATGTGTGAAAAATTTGTAAATAATATATTTCCTTGTGGAATATCTGAAAAAATTATTATTTCAGAATGGATTATTAAAACCAAAAGTTTTTTTGAGCTTCCTGATTCTATGAGTTTTGAAGAAGGTTCAATGATTGAGCCTCTTGCTTGTTGTATTCGGGGATGGAAGAAAGTATCATTTATTGAAAATGATTCCGTAATGATATTTGGCTTAGGGCCAATTGGAATACTTTATGCTATGTTAGCTAAAAACTATGGAGCTTCCCAAATTTATTGTGTTGATATAAACCAAAATAGATTAAATTTTTGTAAAAAGATGAATCTTGGAATATGCATTGATGGAAATAAATCAGATATGAATAGATTAATTTACATGACCAAAAAAAGGCAACCAGATCTAATTATCATTGCTACATCCGATATGACAGTCATGAAAAAGTCAATTGATCTTATAAGAAAAGGAGGTACAATATTGATTTTTGGCGAACCTCAAAAAAATATTAAAGTAAATATAGATTTGAATAAAATTTATTCAAAAGAAATTGACATTAAAACAACCTATGCTGCTACTAATAAAGAAATATATGAAGCATTACATCTTATCAAAATAAAAAAAATTGATGTGAATAAGATTATTACACATAGATATAATATAACACAATCAAAGGATGCTTTTGAAAATGCTCATCGTAGAGATGAAGTAATAAAAGCCATAATTATAAATAAATAATAAATAAAATAAAAATAAATTATAGAGATTAACAATTCTTTAATAATGATATTAAAGAATTAATGTAATACCATTAGGATTCTATTTGTACGCCCTTCCAAAAGGCTACATAATTTGTAATATGTTTAGCTTTGTCTAAAGGTTTATCATAATACCAAGCTGAATCTTTATTTTCTTCATTGTCAATCTTAATGGTATAATAACTGGCAACTCCTTTCCAACCACATCTTGTATGATTATTGCTTTCTATAAAAAACTTTTTATTAACAGATTCGGGAGGAAAATAATGGTTTCCTTCAATTATTATTGTCTTATCACTTTCAGCCAAAATAACATTTTTCCATATTGCTTTCATAATATACTTAAAAGGTTATTGTCACTTTAAAAGATTACTGGATATTTACGAAAATATTATTACGAAATCTAACAATATGTTCTTTTATCGAGACTATCTTGTTAGAGAAAAATAACTAGTAATCAAATTAGTTTAAAAGCAAGGAATTATTTTTTATTGATGTTCAACAGTTCTTTTTAATGCTTCATTCATTTTTTTAAAACTGGCTAAAATATCATCTTCCATTTTTTGTGGTGCTAACTTAATACCTATTCCTGAAAATATTTCTTTATTGACCAAATTGACTTTATTATCAGATAGTGTTTCAATTAAAAAAATTCTTTCGCCTGAAAATATCTTTGAAAAAAGGAATTTTCCACTCCATCGTAATTCACGGTTAGGAGTAATCTTTGTAATTTTTGGATGATAAATTCTATTCTTACCTCCTATTGTATTGAGGTGAATTTCTAATGTATTACCTATTGAAAGTTCTCCTATTATTTTTATAAGTATTGGATTCCATTGAGAATAATTTTTAAAATCAGTAAGTATTTTCCATACAATTTCTGCTCCAGAATTTATTTGAATTTTAGTACTAAGTTCTTTCATGATGTAAATCAACAACTAAACCATTTTTAACATTTGCTCAAATCTTAATGCAGGTAACAAATGCATTATTCCAATCTATGAAGATACAATAACATTAATGCATTTATTATTGAACATGCTACTGAGCTTCCTCCTTTTCTTCCGATATTAGTAATATTAGGAATAGTAGTTTTAGAGAGTTCTATTTTAGATTCAACTGCAGAAACAAATCCTACTGGTACTCCGATTACTAAGAAGGGATTGGTTACCTTTTCCTTGATCATTTTAATGATTTCATATAATGCAGTAGGTGCATTCCCTATTACTATTATACCTCCGTTCATTTCTTCTGCCAAATTTCGCATAGCCATTTCAGCTCGAGTTTTATTAAATTTTTTAGCATCATCAACGACATTAATATTAGAAATATTACAAATACATTTTAAATTGAGTTTCATAAGAGAATTTTTTGAAATGCCTGAACGGACCATTTCTACATCAGTAATGATGTTACATTTATTTTCAATTGCTAGGAAGCCAAATTTAATAGCATCATTATTAAACAATAGTCTTTCTTTATTAGCAAAGTCAAAATCTGCTGTTGCATGAATTACTCTTCTAACAATGTTCCATTCATAGTTTTGCTCATAACTATGCATTCCTACCTCTTTATCTATAATTTCAAAGCTGGTTTTTTCTATATCAAAAGATTTAAAAGACATTGCTCTATTTTCAGCATTTTCATTACTTTCTTCTTTAGACAATTCTCTTCTCAACTTCCTTTGCGCGTTCCAAAATAAGTTTTACCATTTTTTCATCAACTCCAATATGATTTGCAATAAGAATATTTGAAAAAGGATGTTTTTCCAAAGATTTTCTGATTTCCTTAATAACATCGCTTTTTATATGTATGCCTTTATGTAAAAAGTAAGGCATTATCAATATGATTTTGGGATTTTTTTTAATAAGAGAATTAATTCCTTCTGCTATATCGGGTTCATCTAACTCAAGAAAACAAAATTCTACATTCTTATAAAATTGTGTTAAATTTTTGATGGTAAAGATAAAAGCCTCTCTTGCTCTTCTATCAGAGCTTCCATGACCTATAACAAGAACGTCGCATTCTGTGTCTTTAAGTGTTATAAGATTATCGGATTTTAATTTTGTTAATCTATCCCTGATTACTGATGAAAGCATTTCAGAATAACAGAGAGGCTTTGTAATAACCAATTTTAGGCCTAATTCTTTAGTAATTTCTGCAGTTTTTTTAACAGCATCCTTTAATTTCATTCCAGGATAAAGAAAATAAGGCATTACAATTATCAAATCAACCTTTTCATTAATACATTTTTTAATTCCTTCCTCAATATAAGGAGGTATAACTTCCAAAAAACAATAATTTGAATAATCATATCCTCCTTTTTCTTTAGCTTTTTGTGATATTAGGAATAATTCTTCTTGTACGTCGTATTCTTTACTACCTCTATCTATTATCAAAAATGCTTTTCTCATTTAAAATTCACTCTTGATATGGCTATAGTTAAATTTGGAGGAAATTTTTGTTTTGGGATCAATAAGGTTCCTCGAGAACATAAAATAGATGAAGCTTCAGAAACACTTGCTACTCCCTCAAATTTTTTAACTGTCTCTGAAGGATTAGGTACTGACATTTGTTGTAATTCTTCTTTTTCATAAAGAAATAAAGGAATATTAAATTCTTTAGAAAAATCATCCAAGCCCTTTACCCTAATTTTCTTTTTAATTGAAGAAAGACTTTTAATTGAATCAAAACTTAAACCACTTTTATCAAAAATAATTCTAATACCATTTAGTATGTCTTCTTTTGTTGTATCCCAATGCAGACCTATACCAATAACTAAAGATTTAGGTCGATAAATTACTGATTTAGAAAGAATTGTATTATCAGTAATTATTCTATCTGTTATAACTATTCCACCTTTAAAAGAATCGTCTTTTATCTTATCAATATCTTTAATAATAACCACATTTTTCGGAAGCTTGGTCATTTCCCACCAATGAGGTTCTCCACTCTCTTGAAAAATTGCTATTTTTTCATTATTCACCATGTAAGCACTTACTTTTGTTACATTTTCATAGTTATTTATAATCCAACCTAATTCATTACCAATTAAGTCAACACTAATGGTTTTATTAACATCGGCAGCTGTAGTTATCACAGGGATAGAATTAAGAAAAGAAGAAATATAACGAGATAAGGCATTAGCCCCACCTAAGTGTCCAGAAAGTGTACTAATAACAAAATTTGCTTTATCATCAATAACTAAAACTGCAGGATCAGTTTTTTTATCTACTATAAGATTTGAAATTAATCGTATTACTGCACCTAAAGAAAAAATACATATAAGAGCATCATTTGCTTTAAAGAGATCTGCTACTTTATTTTGAGTTGGTTCATTGAACCAAATGATATCAGAATTTTCATAATAAAATTTATGTGGAACATAAATCTTTGTATTTACAATATTTTTTTTGATAAGTTCAGCTATTTTAATACCATTTTTTGTTATGGCGAGAACTGCAATTTTCTCTTTCAACCTTTTAAATTATTAATTAGTTAATTTAATTCTTTCCATATTTTAAATTAACAGGTATTAAAATATTAAATAATAATATGTTCGAATAATTGATCTAGATTATTTTAATTAATATATTTTTTTGTGTTTTTGTGGTTTTAACTAAAATACCTTATGGATATTTTCCACATATTTGGCCATCAAAATCAAACATAATTACAACAATTTCTATAGAATGATTTGAATGATTATACATTTCCGCATAGACATGCTTACATATTAAACTGAAAAAATTTTTGATATTGTATTGACTAATTATTTCAGACACATGTCGAGCAGTATTGGCTTTTCTTATCTCATTAATAATTTCTTTAGAATCGATACATTTAGCCGCTAAATTAGCCATAAACTCTATACTAATATGTGAACCTCTTACATGAGTTTGTTTTATTCCCATAGCCATTTTCGTCAATTTACCAATAAATCCAGCAATAATAATTTTTTTTATGCTTCTATTTGTACATTGTTTAATTGTATATCCAGAAAAATCACCCATTTGAATAAAAGCATAATCAGGCAGATAATCATACACTTTTTTGATAAAATCTTCACTTCTCCCACCAGTTGTCAATACAACAATATCAGTACCAAGAGAAATGGCAACATCAAGACTTTGTCTAATTGATGCTGCAAAGGAAGCTGTAGAATAAGGAAATACGATTCCTGTTGTTCCTAGAATAGAGATTCCCCCAACTATTCCCAATCGTGGATTATCTGTTTTTTTTGCTAAATCTCCTCCTTTAGGAACCCATATAATAACTTTAATACCATTTCGAGATAGTAAAGATTTTGCTGAATCAAAAACAGTATATTCTATCATTTTTTTTGGTACAGGATTAATTGCAGCACTTCCTATTTCCAATCCAAGTCCAGGTCTAGTGACTCTTCCAACTCCAATTCCGCCATCGATCTCAATCAGTCCTTTGTTATTGGTCAAAGATACTGTAGAACATATTTCTGCGCCATGAGTTACGTCAGGATCGTCTCCCCCATCTTTTATGACTGCACAAGTAACAGATTGTTTATCTTGATTACTTCTCGTCCAAGCAATTTTTAATGTAGCAACTTTTCCCTTGGGAAGAAAGACATCAATTGTATTAAATATTTGAGAAGAAATAAGTGTTAATAACGCTGCTTTGGTAGCTGCAGAAGCAGCGGTGCCAGTAGTATACCCTGTTCTTAGTTGTCCTTTTCTTCGTTTTTCTAATATTTCTAAAGGAAGTTCTTGTTCAGATTCTATTTCTGCTAACTCTAGATCATCTTTAATTGAATTTTTATTAATATTAGAATTAGAATTTATACTCATAATTTTTCATCTACATAATTGGATCAATAATTTACATATATGATATAAAATTTTCTCTGTGTAAAGTGATATTATACAATAATTTAAACAAAATTTTTTGCAAATTCAATAGTGAAAATATTTAATAAATAGAAAGACATTTTATTAATAGTTAAAGCTCGTGAATCTGAATTGCCTTCATTAAAAGAATCTGCAAATATAGTTAGAAATTTAGGAAACTTAGAATATCGAATTCTTAAGATATTTGTTTCTTCTATAAAACATCATGAAATAATAAATAATCAAGAAATTGTATCTTATTCTAATTTACACAAAGATAGAGTAGAGTATGCCTTAAAGAATTTATTAAAATTAAAATTAATATCAAAAACAGAAAAAGGTTTTAAATTGGTTACAGCAGGATTAGACGTTTATGCATTAAAAATATTAGTAGATTCGGAAATAATATTTGGAATAGGCAATCCTTTAGGAATTGGCAAAGAATCAGATGTAGTAGAAGCAATATCGGAATTGGACCAAGATAGAGCTATAAAATTTTTTAGAATTGGTAGAATAAGTTTTACAGATACCAAGAGAAAAAGATCGATTGAAAAAAGAAAAGATATTCACAATTGGTTATTGATAAATATTGAAGCTGCTAAAAGAGAATATGATTTTTTAGTTAGATTAAAAAATACAAAAATGAATATTACTACTCCTTATTTTAGATCTATGCATTCAATAGTAATGTATAGAATAAATGGAATTCGATTAGTTGACTATAAACGTTTACAAAATCCTAAAGAGATTCTTAATAACATTTTTGAACAAATAAAAATAGCATATAAAGAAAATATAATTAATGGTGATTTAAGTGAATATAACATTATTCTAGATGAAAATAATGAGATTTGGATAATTGATTGGCCTCAAGCAGTCACTTTGGATCATCCAAATTCAGAATTTCTTATTAAACGTGACATTCAAAATGTAGTAAGATTTTTTAAAAGAAAATATGATTTACAAATAGACGAAAATTATTATATAGAAGATACTTTGCAAAAATAATAGCATTAGATCGCTTAAATGAAAAAAAATAAACTAATAAAAAACAATTAAACTTACTATCATTTATTTTAATAAATAGACCTTATCAGTTTTTTCCCATGTAAAGGAAGGATCATTCCTTCCAAAATGACCATAAGCTGCAGTCTTTTTATATATAGGATTTTTTAGTGACAAAGTTTCAATTATCTTAGAAGGGCGCATATCAAAAAATTTTTTAACTTTATTCTCAATTTCTTCTTGTTCAATTTTGCCTGTACCAAAAGTATCAACCATGACAGAAACAGGTTCAGCCATTCCTATAGCATAAGCTATTTGAACTTCACATTTTCTAGCTAGTTCTGCTGCTACTATATTTTTTGCAATATATCTTGCCATATAGCATGCCGACCGATCTACTTTTGAGGGATCTTTTCCAGAAAATGCTCCTCCACCATGTCGTCCCATTCCACCATAAGTATCTATTATTATCTTTCTACCTGTAAGGCCTGTGTCAGCAGAAGGACCTCCCAAAACAAATCTTCCAGTAGGATTAATTATAAATCTTGTTCGACTATCAATCCATTCTCTGCAAGTAGGTTTAATAACCTTATTTATGATCTCTTCTCTCAATTGGTCAAGTTCAATTTCAGGTGAATGTTGTGTGGATAATACTACAGTATCAATTCTTTTAGGAATAGAGTCTTCATAAACAACCGAAACTTGCGATTTACCATCGGGTCGAAGCCAATCTAATTCCTTTCGTTTTCTAACTTGGCTTAATTTCATACAGAGTTTGTGAGCCATAATAATTGGTAATGGCATGAATTCCGGTGTTTCATGAGTTGCATATCCAAAAACTAATCCTTGATCTCCTGCCCCTTGATCTTTTACATCTGTAGCATTTACTCCTACAGAAATATCATCACTCTGTTCATGAATAGAGGTAAGAACTGCACAGCTATTACAATCGAATCCTAACTCTGCTCGATCATAACCGATTTCTCTTAGAGTTTTTCTAACTATCTTTTGAACATCTATCGATCCCTTTGAGGTAACTTCTCCTGCAACAAAAACAGTTCCAGTAGTTGTTAATGATTCGACTGCTACTCTAGAATTGACATCTTTGATCAAATATTCATCTAGAATGGAATCAGATATTTGATCACAAATTTTATCAGGATGACCTTCTGTTACACTTTCAGAGCTAAATAAATATTTTAAAGTCATTTCAAAAAAATATATCTTTAACTTTAAATTATAGATCTTTAATAAGCCTAATAAAGAGAACGTTATTTCCTCTAATGACTACTTTACCATAGTTTGCCAGCACATTTGGTCCTAAATATTCTTCAGCATTAACAAGAATAAGATTCATGTAGGAATCAACGTTATTCATAATGCCTTTGTATTCAATTTCACTCTTTAATCTCACCGCTACTCGCTGGTTTAGGGATTTCTGTAACATAGTTAAAGGTCTTTTTGGTTGTTGAGAACTAGAATTAGCTGACAATATCAATATATCACTTTGCAATTCAATTTCACATTTAGCAGAATAAAAAGGTTCCTTTATGGTTAAATAATTATAACATATATTTTCAATATTCTTATTGGATCTTTTATCTACCGGCTCATCACATTTAGATCAATTTCTGCATGGTGGAATTCGCCCTGGAATGATAACCAATATTCTCGGAGAAAGCGGATCAGGAAAATCACAGTTTTGTTTCACTATTTGTGCAAATTTGTTAAAAAAGAACGAAAATGTCGATATAATTTTTATAGATACGGCTGGTACATTTAGACCTGAAAGAATTTTCGAGATAATTGGAGGTGATTATTCTGATAAAATACTTAACAATATAAAATACTTTAGACCATACTCCATAAAACATCAATTTGATGCCATAAAAAAAATAAATGAGATAAAGCCTAAATTAGTAATTATTGATACTATTACTTCTATAATATCTGTAGAAAGCAAAAATATAGCTAGACATTTAATTTTAATGAAATTTATTCATGAATTAGCCCATTTAGCAATAAATAATAATTGTGCTATAATAACTACTAACATGGTAAGAAATATTTTTTATTCAAATAATAACATTAATACTTCCAATAATAAAATTATTAATCAAAGAGAAGAAAATCAAAAAGAAATAAAATTGCATCGAGAATTTATGGAAAAATCAACCTCTCTTTCTATACATATTAAATTAAAATTTGAAATTTTAAGTATAAGCAATAATATATATAAGGCTTCTTTCCTTCAACCCTTAATTAACGATAGCATCTTATTTAGAATAGCTAAAAATGGTGTGATTTAGAATGAGCTTAGATCTGTAACTCTTTATATAAATTCCAAAATTTATCTCCAACATAATGCATATTATTAATTATATGACCTTTAGATAAAGATATTCCATTTTCACTATCATATAGTGAGATTCCTACAGCTAATGGCTTTTGATGATCTTTATCTTTTACAATCACAATTTTATCTTTTAGAAATGATTCAAATTTCACAATTCCTGGACGTGCAATATTAGCACCATTGCAGATGTACCTTACAGCTCCCATATCTACAAGAACATATGGAAATGATGCAACTAAAGTATTATTTCCTAAAAATGGTAGTATAGCTTCATCAATTAGAACCGCGGCAAAATTATCTTCATGAATTAATAATTTTCTATTTTTTTCAATTTCATAAGCTTTGATATTTTTAATTTTTGGAATAATATTTTCTGGCCAATTTACTAATAATTTATTTAGTATGAATGAAGTTTCTTTTTTTGATAACATATTTATTTTCAAGCTATATTTTTACCTTTATCTCATAATTTATCTTTAATTTTCATAATATATAGAATAGATGAAATATTTAAAATAAAAGAAAAAATCATGGTTTTCTTTTATTTAATGGAGTATATTCACATCCCATAGGGCCACAATATTTACCTACATAAACTGCTTTTGGTCGATATAATGCAGGTTTTGGTGCTGCTTCTGCAAATTTTTCTTCAATAATATGTGCTACCCATCCAGAAATTCTAGAAATTGCAAAAATAGGGGTATTAAGGTCCATTGGAAATCCCATGCTATAATAGAGAGATGCACTATACAAATCTACATTAGGATAGATTGATTGTTTTTTCATTTCTGACATGAACTTTTTAGTATATTGTTCTATCCGTCTTGTAATTTCATACCATTTGTAATTTTCATTTTTACACATAGATTTTGAAAGTCTTTCTAAAATATCTGCTCTAGGATCAGTGGTTCGATAAACTGCATGGCCCATTCCCATTATTCTTTTTCCTTCTTTTAATTTATCTTTAATCCAAGCTTCTACATTTTTTGGTTCACCTATATCAAAAAGCATTTTCATAACTTGAATATTAGCGCCACCATGTAATTCTCCCGATAGTGCTCCTACTGCACCGCATATACATGCATACATATGTGCCCGTGTAGAAGCAATTTCTCGAGCGGCAAAAGTAGAAGCATTAAAACTATGTTCTGCATGCAATATCAAACAAATATCAAATACTTTAACTTCTTCAAGAGTTGGTTTCCGTCCAAATATCATATAAATAGTATTTGCAGAATGTGAAAGATCTTTATCTGCTTCTATAACATCCAAACCTCTTCTTATCCTATTCCATGCAGCAACAACTGCGGGGATTTTTGATATAAGAGATATTGCTCTTATTATATTGTCTTCTTTGGTATCTGAGTAAATATTTTCATCAAAATCAGCTAAAGAAGGAATACATGACTGTAGAACATCCATTGGTAGAGCTGTTTTTGGTCTATTTTTTAAATTCACAATTACTGAATTAGGCAATTTTCTTGCTTCTTTTAATCTATATGAAAATTCTTCTAATTGGGCTTTATCAGGAAGTTCTCCAAATAATAGGAGAAAAGTGGTTTCTTCAAATGTTGAATGATTTACCAGATCTAGAATGTCATATCCGCGGTAGATTAATTTACCATTTTCGCCATCAATAGAACAGATCTTTGTATCTGCAACTTCAATATTTCGTAAACCGATATTTCTTGCGTCCAACTTCTAATTTATCATAATATTTGAGATTTATATATTAAAAGAATACGGAAGTGAAAGAAGAATGAAAGAAGAATGGTTGGGCCATATGATATAGCAGTTTATACTTTTATTGATTCTTCATTCTTTCCTTTATTACTGATAATAAGAATATCTATACCATCTCCACTAGAAGCATCTCTTTGAATTGAGGATTTAATAGATTTAATAGCCAAATTTCTAGCATCTTCCTCATTCATTTTGGAATTAAATTGTGCATCCAAAACACCTAAAGCCATTTCAGCGCCAGAACCTACTGCGGCATATTCGTCTGGAAGGAGGGATCCTAACGGATCTAGAGTATATATTTGAGGTTTAGTATCATAGCCTCCAACTACAACTTGTGTCAACAATGGAAAGTAACGTCTTTCAAACAGAATTACCGACATTAATTTGGCAACTGAATTAGTAGGAAGATCCCGTCTGATTTCAAATTTACGAATTTTGGATAATGCTGCTACCTGTCGGGCAAGTACATTCATATCGGCAACCATACCTGCACATGCTGCTCCAACATTTTCAGTGAGAACAAATGTTTTTTTAGTATTCTTATTTACAACGAAATTTCCAAAAGATACCCGTCTTTCAGATGCCAATAAAACACCATTATTAAAAGAGATTCCTACGGCTGTTGCGCCAGGAAAGTATTGGTAAGCCATTTGTGGTATATCAAATAATAGCCAGATTTAGTCTTTTCTATTAACATTGATTTTAGGTTTTATTTTTTTCTACTATGAAGGTTATGAATTTTAATAGCTTCTCCAATAAGACGATTTTGTAATTCTAAAGCATCTTTTCCTTCTGGATGTTTCTCTTCAGCTATAGCTTCAGCTACTATTCTAATGATGTGTCTCAAAAGAAATTCATCTCCTCTTTCTGCTTCAGCTTTATAAGCTGAATTATCTTTATTTACAAATACTACATTTTCATTTGTAAAACCATATCTAGAATCTGTTTCGTCTTCATAAGGAATTACTTTATATCCAATTTTTTTCAATGCGAAGGTTCGTTTAAGAGTTTTTATTTTTTTTACTTGCATTTTATTTAAATTTTCTGCGGTTTGCAAAACAGAAGAAATTTGTGAATTTTCTGCAGGATTGTAGTAAGATGGCTCAATCTCATGATGGATAGTTTGATGTTCTAATATACTAGTAGAAGAACTTTCTTGTTGTTGTTCTTGTCTGGTATTAGAAATTTCCATAGATTTATGATCATATTGTTCATCTGAAGAGACTTTATTTCCTTGAGCCTTAGATTTGGTAATTGAAATAGAGTTTATACTGGAACTATTAGCCTGAGAAGACGAAACTTTCTTTTCTACTGTTTCATATTCTTCTTCCACTTCTACAGATTCCAGATTCTCAATTACTGCTTGGCCAAGAACTTTATCTATTTCACGATAAATACGTGACTCTTCTTTGGTTATTAATACATCTTCATATTGAGATAATTTTGGAATTACCTCATCAGCAATAAATTGTTTAACTAATTTGTTAAAGTTATAATAATTATCGTCTTCTATTATAGCGGATTTATCTGCAAATCTAGAGGTAAGAGCATCGCATCTAATTAATCCAGTTATTCGATTTAATTTAGCATCAAACCCAAAGTGACTTCTTACAACAATGTGATTACCGATCATTATACCTATTCCTTTTTCTTCTTCTGTTAATGGGCGTCTTGCAACTACAATTTCACCTATAATTTCACCATTGTCCAGATTTACTGGAATATGGTATCCTTGTATTTCTTGGGCTTTTACTATATCAGAGCCGTTAAAATTCCATTCAGTAAATTGATCTGCTTGTTTAATAAAAACTTGAAATAGAGGTTGCCTAAGAATTGCTAATTTCCGTATTTCTTTATATAGTTTTAACACATCAATATTCATCTTTACATTATTAAGCGATAGCTCTGTTCCATTTCTGAAAAGTTGTTTCTCTTTTATCTCGTTTAATAAAGAATTACCTGTAAATAATTGGTTAATAGAGTTTTCATCTATAATAAGGCATTTGCTATAATTATTTTTCTTTGTTTTAATCTTCATACTTGCAAAGGATGTAAGAAATGATAATCTTCCTGTACCATATCGGCCAGTGCGAATCCTCTTCAATTTTGGAGATATAGATTCTATTTTTTTGTGAGGTGAGCCTAATAAGAGGAATTTTTCTATTCCTTCAGCATCCATGCCTGAATCATCCTCTACTACTATAGACCCATCTTTAAGTATGGTAATCAATACCTTTGTAGCATCTTCGTCAAAAGCATTTTCAACTAATTCTTTTATTATTTCAGATGGAGAAATCCATGTCTTTGTTGCAAATTCCTTAAAAAATGAGGGATGAACTTTTAATTGTATTGACATTATATAATAATAAGAAGATTTTCTTGCCTTTATTTATTGTGTTGTTCTTTTTCAAAAGAAGGTAAAAAATTTGAAAGATTAGAGAGATATTTATTGATGGTCATAACCTTTTGACTTTAGAATATTACTTAAACCATGGGCATTTGTTTGTGCTTTGTTAATTACTATTTCTACGGTATCTTTAGATAGATATCCTGCCGTTGAAGCTACGTTTAGCGATTTTTGGTATGCTAAAGATAAAAGAGTAATCATGGTCTCGGGGGCGAAATAGACAACTTCCATTGCAAGATTTAAAGCAGATGAATAAGATTGCTGTAATTCTTTTACATACTCTTCGACATCAAGCTGTAAATCTTGTTCTCTAAATTGAAGACCTTCTGAAATTGCATAATTAACTAATACTCCGGCTTCAATTGGTTTTATATTTACTTTGGATAATAGAGAAGCAAGTTTTTGTGAAATAACTTCGCCCGATCTAGATACTACGGTATCTTTTGTTACTGCAATACTACCTTGATCGATTTTAGTTGGAACTTTCGCTTCTTTAAACTCCGATAAAACAGGACCTGGGGGAATTCCAGTATTTCCTGCAGGTATTGTTATATCCTTTGGTGTTATATCGCCTCCTTTTGCAGGCAAGAATACTTTATTTTCTCCGAAAATTAGATTAAGTTTAAAAGGACTGATATTTGTAAACATTAGAGCACATTGACCTTCTAATTCTTTGCTTAAATCTTCAATACCCGAAATTCCTTTTACTTTTTCAAAGGCTCTTTGAGCAACTTTATTTTTTATTATTTTTATGTTTATCTGATTATGAAATTTTTTTCTTAAAGTCATTAATTGTGTAGCTCTAACTTTATTCATTTTTGATAATGCAATAACTTGATATTTTGATGGAAGCTCTTGTAATTCTTGGTACAAGAGTTGCTTCTTTGGAGGATATTTTTTAGTTAATTGATCTGAGCTCATATTCTAACCACTTTTCATTTTTGAGATAATTTGGTCAAACCTATAGCATTACCCATGGTATATTTTACAAACGTATTACGGATGTTCTTATCTCCTTGGGGTAATTTTTTTTCTACAATAGACAGAATAGCACTAGCATTTTGGATAAGTTGTTTATCATCCATTTTTTCATCTCCTATTTTGGTAGAAACATTAAGTTGATTTCTTACCCTAACTCTTACAGAGCTTCTTAATCTATTTAATATACTTTCAATTGGAGCTCCATATGGTATAGGTGTCGGCATTTTACCTTTAGGTCCTAGAAATTGACCAAGAGAACGTCCAACTGTAGACATTAATGATGTATCAGAGACAAAAAAGTCATAAGCCTTTGCTAATTTTTTTGCTTCTTTTTTATTGGTACCAAGTCTATCGAGTTCCTCGACTTCAATAATTCTATCTGCTTCTGCTCTCCTAGCTCTTGTACCCATTTCTCCTGAAGCAACAACACAGATTGTTGCTTGACGAGAGAGTTTATTTGGTAAATGTACAACTTCATTAAAACTAAATCCTTTTTTTACATCAATATCTTTTAATACAATAGTAAGATCAATAGATTGATTGAAGTTACGTTTTTTATAATCTCTTCTAGCATGCTCAATAAGTTCCTTAAGTTCAGCATCACTTGTCATGGTAAATACATCAAACTTTAATAGATAGTTACTTAAAATCGTTTACAATAGAATATAAAGTTATTGTACTTTAATAACATAGTATATTTAATTCTCTTTTTAAAGTAACTGAATTTTAAAAAATTTATATATCTACCAATAAAAATATTTTTTATATATGGTAGAAAAAATGACTGCATTTTGGTTAATCATACTGACAATACTTACCTGTGCTGCAATACCAGTTCTCCTTGTCCTATTGACAGCTCCTCACCCTACTGAATTCATTATTGTCACTAGCGAAAAGCTCATTGACAATGGACCATATAAATATAAAATGAATTTCTTATTTATATCGCAATTGATGGTATAAATGAGAAAATTTTTATTTTTTATATATTCTATTCATATTAATCAATTACAACAAACTAACTATAATAAATTAATATATTCTCTCAATTCTTTTTCATAAAAAATGGCAGAGAATAATCTCTTTAGTATGCTTATTTGGTTGGGAGAATTAACTATTGCTAGTTGGATACTTTCATATGGTGCTGAACATCTTTCTGAAAAATATGGGGCTAAATTTGTAGGAAGAGTACTATTAAGTATAGCAACAACTTTGCCAGAAATAGCTATAGTGATATATGCTGCAGCAAATGGATCTTATGGAGTTGCTATCGGTTCTGGTCTTGGCAGTAACTTATTAATGATGACACTAGGATTAGCAATTATGTTGATTATAGCTACAACAAGACTATCTAAGGCTCCTCTTAAACATATTGATGTAAGTACTTTTAAAAATGACATGTTATTTCTCATATTTGCTGCTGTAATAAGTTTTGTACTCTTTTTAGATGGTTATAATTATATTGATGGATTAATTTTTCTAGGATTATTTGCAGCCTATATAGTATTATCATTATATGAAATGAGAATAGAAAATAAAGAAAAAGTTGCTAATACTATGAATAATAATGCTAATAGTGATGATAATGCTAATAGTAATAAGAAATTAATTATTGAGAAAGGTATTTCTCATAATAAGAAATTTATCAAAGCAATAGGAGCTTTTTTCATCGGAGCTATTGGTATACTTTTTGGAGCAGAACCTTTTATTCATTCATTAGAGGGTCTTTCTACAGAAATTGGAATATCTGCTGTAATCTTAGCAGTAATAATTAGCCCTATTGCAGGAGAAATGCCTGAAAAAATATCTATGATGTTACTGGCTCGAAAAGGTGCTGCTGGTGCTGCCATAGCTATTGCAAATGTTCTTGGTTCAAAAATTCTAAATAATACACTATTATTGGCAGTAGCAGTTTTTGCTGCAATGTATTCATTTGGATTTTATGAAACTATTGAAATAACTGAGATTTTGTATTATCAAATTATTTTAGTTACAATAATTACAATCATAGCAGTTCTCCCTATGTTTAGGAAAAAAATAGGATTAAGATTTGGATTAATTCTCTTGTTTATGTATATAATCAGTATATTTATACAATTTCTATTTCCCGGAAGTACACATTAACAATTATATAGTAATTCTATAGGACAATTAAAAATAATACAGAGTTTACTTTGTCAATTCACAATGACAATTTTCAGAGTTTAAAAGACATTTTTCGCATAGAAAAGTTTCGTGACATCCCAAGGGAGCACATATTTTAAAAGATTTAAGGTATCTCCCACATTTACATTTATCAATAAGCAATTTGCTTTTAATTATAAACTTTGAAAGTTATGATGAATGTAACAATAAAAAAATAAAGAAATAATAAGAATTATCCAAATAATGATGATAATCCTTCGAGTGCTTCTTCTTCCTTCTTCTCTGGTTTCTCTTCAGCAGGTTCTTCTTTTGTAGCTGTTTCAGATGTAGTAGAACCGCCAGTAGTTGGTGCAGCTGCAGCTACAGTCATCGGAGCAGCTTTTAAAGCGTCATCAATATTTACATCGCCTAGTGCTGCTACAAGTGCTTTTATTCTAACAGCATCAGGAGAAGAACCTGTTGCTTTAATTACATTAGTAATATTATCTTCAGTAATATCTTGTTTTAATTTATGTAATAATAATGCCGCATATACGTATTCCATTATTTATCAAAATCGAATTATAATAAAACCATAATATAAAACTTTCAGATTGTTATAAAATTATAAAATCTTTACACTTCTAGCAACAGCATAAACGTGTTCTTTCAAATCTTTATCATAAAGAGAATTCATTTTCTCTATTAAAATAGCCCGATAATGAAGTTTTTCTTCTTCAGAATGAGAATAAATAACATCTGCAAACATTTCAGGCATATTTTCTTTTATCCAACCTTCTAAGACAAAAAATCGTTTCTCATTAATCCACTTTACTTTATTGATGCTTTGATCTATATTACCATAATAATTTCCTGTTTCAATTCTATCGATAAGAATAAAAATACAATTATCTGGATCGGGATCATTCAATACTTCTTGCGATCGTTGTCCTAGAATGCCTCTTTGTCTTTTTCCAATGAGTCCTATTGGTTTTATATATGATCCTAATACGGTCAGTAAATTTTTATTAACAGATTGTATTCTTCCCAATATAATTTTAGTATATTCGTTTTCTTTTTCTACTGCAAAAACATAATCTCCACTCTTAATCTTACCAATTCCAAACATTATTCGATGTTAAAAGCTAAATTATATATTATTTACTATAACTATAAGTCTTATAGAAATAATATTAATTATTTTAATATATTACCTTCACATTGCAAAAAATCTTGAAAAATACTAAATATTTTAAATTTAATTGGTTTAATATAATTACATTTATTAATCTAGATTTATAACCGTATTCCGAAGATAACTTGCAAAGGTTTGACGAACTTGATATGAAAATCCTTACTGAGCTTACACGGGATGCGAGTACCTCGGTTCCGCAATTAAGTAAAAATTTGAATATTAATTCTTCCGTTTTATATAGTAGAATCAAACGTCTTTCAAAAAGAAATCTAATTAAAAAATTTACTATAATAGTAAATGATACCATGCTAGGACTTAATATTAAAGCTACAGTAGGCATTAATCGTGATCCAAAAAGAAAAGATACTATTCATCAAGAATTGCTGATGATTCCTGAAGTAAGATCTTTATCTGAAGTTACAGGTAGATTTGATATGATTGTAAACATAAATGCTAGTACCTTAGAGGAGTTACACAATATTGTAATTGAGAGAATAGGTAAAATTGATGGAATACAAAATACTGAAACTTTTGTTGAAATGCAAAGAACTGACAAAGATCCTGATTATTCAAAACAAGTATCTTAATATAAGATTTCCTATAAGCAATTTTTATTAAAGTTAATTTATAAACAGATAAATTCAAATACAATAAATAGACTTTAATTAAATACTTTAAAAATGCAAAATATATTTTTATATTTAAAAAGGCGATTATTAGATATGTATCAAACTCTATTATTAGCGAAGAAAACATCCAAAGATGATTACGTAACACATATGAAATTTGTATTATTAGGAATGGGAGTTATCGGAGCAATTGGATTTACTATTAAACTCATTGGAGAATTCTTAAATTCTTAATATACAGAACAGTGAGGTAAGAATTATTTTTCTAAAAGAAATAAATTACTATTAGTGAAATAGCCTTAACTTCATATAATTTCTTATTATTTTTAAAATGCCTAAACTTTTGATTTAACTTATTATAGAGGTTTAAATAAAGTCTAAGCATAACTGTTGATAGCATAAATTAATCATAAGAATTATTATTAACGGGCCCGGAGGGCTTCGATCCCTCGACTTCCGGCTCTCTTCTTATATTAAATAGAAGGCAGGCGCTCTGTCCATGCTGAGCTACGAGCCCTTCAAAACTGAAGAAACTTAAACAAATTTAAAGATTATCGTTTACAATTTACAGTTAAAATTATTTACTCGTTCTATTACGAATTAGATTAGACTCTCTAATCTGATAATTATATAAAAACTACTATTATCAATATCTTATATAATTATGGCAGAGAAAAAAGAAATATCTATTTCGTTAGAAACAAATGAAATTCAACCAAATATTGAAGTTCATGGTAGAATAGAATTGAATTATAATGGAAGATTTGACAGTATAGTAATAAATTCTCAAATTGAACATTCGAGTGATGTCTTCACTTATACTCAATTGAATGGAAAAAGAATTAATCATCCCTATGCACGTCTTTCAATCTTTCAAAAAGACCTGGAAGGAAAAAATACAATAGAATTTATTGCAATTACCCAACATGTACCATCCAAAGAGTTTTCTAAAGTTAAATTTAGAACATCCATTATTCAAGAACACAAAGAAGTTGCAAATGACATATTATTTTTAAAGATAAAAAAATAGCACAATAATAATGTTATGAGAAATTCTCTACTACAGTGACCTTACCTGTCATCCAAGGATGTGGTTCACAATGATATGGGTATTCACCCTCTTCCGTGAATACAAATTCAAATGTTCCTCCAGGTGAAACAAGACCTATTGTATCCATAGAATCAAATTTGCCGGATAAAGGATCGTTATAGTCATTATCGGTAGTCACAGTATGAGCAGTTGCATCGCGATTTTCCCAGATAACTTTATTATCAACACTTAATATTGCTCTTCCATCAGAGGGATCAAAAAATAAAGGATTTGTTGGAAGACTTGCACCTTCAGCAATGTTTACCTTCAATGAATCGGCAGGATTGGCAATTTCTTCTGGAACATTTGGTTTAAGATTTATGTCTTTAAGAAATACAAATTGATAGAATGCAAAGCTAATTGCTATCGCTATGATAAAAAAGATTATACTTAAACCACCTATATTAGTCTGTTGTGACCTTTCCATAGTATTACATATATTTCTTCGTAGATTCGTTAATTTAATTTTTCTATTTACTAATATCTGCTAATCTTTACTCCACATTTTTTCAAAAGAGTTCTTATTTTTACTTGCAACTTTAAATACCTTACTTAGTAATCCATTACTCTTAATTTGGCTCAATACATTTTCAGGAGATGAGGTTAGTTTTGGTTTATCTTGAGATTCATCTAAAGAAGCCTTTCTATGCTGTAATGATTTTATTTTATCACTATATTGTATAGATGGAGGAAGAGGATTATTAGCAATTGTTCGCCCATGTCTATAGATGTGGAACATACCTGCAAATACTAGCATAATAATTCCAATAATGAACAAAGATATGTTTTTCATTCCAGCAAGTAGAGCATAATAAGCAGCAATATTCAAGTATACTTGAAATCCTATTAATGCTATAAATACTAAGTATATCCATTTTTCATTAAGAGTTATTGGACTTTCAGTTCTTTTAGGTTGACGTTTTGCATTAGCTTCTGCATTTTTGGCCAATTTTATCATTAGATATGTAAATCCAAATGATAAAGGAACTAGAGCAAGCATAACACTATAAAGAAAAATTGGATCAATTACCAATCTTTCCAAAAGAGATTTTGTTCTATCAGGATCAATATAAAATCCCCAGTATGTGGTTATTACAATTTGGGCAATACTTGTAATTCCTATTGCAGAAATGATGGGCCTATCCTTCCATGAAAATTTCTTATATTTATCTATGAAAGGAATGATTAGTAATGTAAATATGAAGATACCTGGCCAGGCAACACCTGTAACAAATTTGTCATACTGAGATCGAAGGAAAGCATATAGACCAGTAAGATACCATTCTGGTACAGTAATACCAGGTGGAACATTAGGATCAAACTTTAATCCCATATCAACAGGGAAAACCCCTCCAGTAATCATTATTGCTCCACTAATAGCCATTACCATTGGAACATCAAAAACGAGAAACCTCGGGAAATGTACAGCCATCAAGCCTATTAATGCTATTGGGAGAAAAAATACATGAAAGGCATAAAAGCGTAAGACAAAGTCATGGAAGCCAGCTCCAAAAAAAGCATCCCTCATATCTGGTCCTAAAATTGGAATAGAATTAGTTAGAGAAGCAGCAATGGATATAGCCAATTCTGCTCTTTCACTGAATATAATGTCATATCCTGTAAAGGCTTCTAAAATTGTTAATACACCTATGATAATACCAGTAACCCAAAGTATTTCATTTCTAATTTTATATCTACCACTAAAATATTGATAATACATGTGAAGAATTGCCATCATAACCATAGCGTTAGAAGCATGATAGTGAATGTTTCTTAGATGAAAACCATATGGGATAGAATCATTAATATTTTCCACACTATCCCATGCTCTATCAAGAATTGGCTCATACCATAACATAAGGAGAGCTCCAGTGATACCAAGAATTATAAATATTACAAATGTAAGCATTCCCAAAAATCCAAGAGGACTTACAAAACGAGTTGGAAAAGTAAATTTTAATCCCATGAATATTGTTCTATCTAATCCGGAATAGATCCACCGGAATAGTCTAACAAGACTATTTTCTTTATGCAATAAAGCGACCAAATCCCACTATCCCATTCCCATTTACATTCCAATTTGGAGGTAATATCCACAAATAACCATCTTTATCAACTTCCAAATCTAACATTGGAAGAACATTTGAAGGAGGTGATTGAAGTGATGCGGGCCCTGCAAAAGCTGCCCCTGTCAGAGGATCGTATAAACTTCCATGACAAGGACATTCTCCTCTCTTTCTTCCATCTTGGGGCCAATATTTCCATAAACACCATAGATGCAAACATACCATGCTATAAGCACGAAAGGCAGAAGCATCATTTTTCTCTCCACCTAATTCTTGAGGTAGACGTATAAATTGCCATGTTCTAAATGCCTCTTTATTGAGCGCAGCATCATCTGATCTTGGATAGATAATTGCTTCAGAATGATTAATCTTAAATGTTTTAACATTAGCTTGAGAACCATCAGGAAGCTCAACTTTGGACTTTTCGTTAGTAGCGCCACTTTGATTAGGTAAAAATTTCCCCCAATCAACAAATGGTGTAAATGTCAATACAGTTCCCGCTGCTGCTAATAGCTTTAAAAAGTCTCGACGTGAAATTTTATCGTCCCCACGTGGTGTGGGTTGTGTAGACATCACAATAGATGATGAAAAAATATTTTATAAACCTTTGTTCTTAAGATGATATTTTATGAAGGTAGTAAATAACAAGGAGAAAATAAAACTCAAATTTTTAACATTCTAACTCTAATGATTCCATTTAAATATGCTACATTTTGGATTTCAGAAACCCCCATGTCTTCTCTCAACATAATAGATACAATTGGATTAACTGACTCTCCTGAAAATATTTGTAAAGTATGTGAGCTTTTTTCATAAAGTGCTCGCAAATCTTGAAGATTGCTTAAACCTTTCATTTCTATCAAAATTTCATAAAAATTATTACCCTCTATTATATCAGGTTGAGAATTAGAATGCCTACTATTATCCTCATAAAATCTTTTAGGATAAACTTTAGAATTCTTTTTGACAAAATTACGACTAGGACTCTGCAGTTGAAAAATGGAAGGAAACAAGGTCTTTGCAATATAACTAATTCCGGCTCCTACTACAAAACCACCAATATGAGCCAAATAAGCCACACCTCCTTCTGGATTAATCAAACCAAAAATTATCTGAAGAATAAACCAGAATGGAATGTAAGCAATAGCAGGAATTCTTATAGTTGTAATAAAAAATGCCGTTATGATTGTAAGAATTTTTGCTTTAGGAAAAAGTACCAAGTAAGCACCTAACACTCCAGATATTGCTCCTGACGCACCAACAGCAGGAATATTACCAGAACCAACTGATACTGCATAAAAACTATGGATGATTCCAGCTGCTACTCCCCAAAACAAATATAAAATAAGATACTTAAAGTGTCCAAACCTATCTTCAACATTATCGCCAAAAATATACAAGAAAACCATATTCCCTATTATGTGCATAATACCACCATGAAGAAACATAGAGGTTATTATAGGAAAAAAATCACCTTGGAAGACAAGATCTGGCATTGTCCCATAAGAAAAAAATATTTCATTGATTTTTAACTCATTAGTAAAAAAGTTTGTTTCTATTATTTCCCAAATAAATATTATAAGATTTAAAGCTATGAGCGAATAATTAATATATGGCCGTCCATGCAGACGTGGAGTATCATCATGTATAGGAAACATTTATTATGATATCTCTGGTCGCTTTCTATACTTGAAAAGGATTACTACTTGGTAAAAAGTCATCTTTTTTTCCATGAGCTTTTTTATTATGTCGTGAAAGATGTTCCTTATCTTGAAAAATAATATTACAATCTTTACATTTGATTTCATTGGCCTCTTGATTTTTTTTTCTTTTTAACATTTCACCAATTCCCATAATATAGTTAAATATACATAGTTCTTTTTAAGTTATTTCAATTCAATTATAGCAGATTATCTATCGTATAATAATAAATAAATAAATAAAAATTACAATCGCAAATTTTATTCCATTACGATCATTGTAAGAGTAGATTTTACTCCTGTTAATTTTCTTAATTTCCATGTAATTGTTTCTTTAACCTTATCCATAGTATCAGATTCTACTTTTGCAATAATATCATAGACACCATAGACTTGAAAAACTTCTCTAACTCCTTCTAAATTTTTTAAATCTCTTACTATTGCATCTTCGCTTCCCAACTCAGTGTTTAATAATACAAAAGCACTAGGCATAAACTTTTATAGAAAAGTGATATATAAAAACATGCTGAAATATGTAAATTTCCTTTTATGTTTCATTTAATTTTCTTTCATCAAAAGGACCGGCCATTTCCCATTGATAATTGAAGAAATCTTCGCACCAATCATGAAAATTTTGATCTTCACTATAGAACATAATATTTAAATCAGGTTCACCTTTAAGATTTGGAAATAACAAGCAAGCTTCTCTTTCATTAAAAATTGTCATTATACTTACCTTATTAATCATCTTTCTCTCCACCATACCTTTGGAAATTAGACTTTGCCATCCTATTTTCTCAAGTAATTCTCCCCTTCCTTTTGGAATTATAGTATCTTTTGAAAAAATATAAGAAAATTTTATACCAGCTTGAATTTTGTTATTAACTGTTTCAATTAGATCCAGAGGAACTTGGGACATAATTTCTTTGATATATACTTTGGAATTCCAATAGAGTGTTTTCCAACGTTGTAAATTTGCCATTACTCCAAAAATGATTTCACTATTTTGTAAAGAACCTATTCTTTGAATGAATTTCAATGGCAATTCTCCTATTGAGTGTTCTATAAAATATTGTTTATTTTGTAAAAGAAATTCATAGCCTGGAATCAAAAAGACAACTGCTTTACCATAAGAAGTTAATCCCAAATCACCTTCTCCATCTTTAAAAACCAATCCTGAATCAACTAATCTTATTATGTTTCTATGGGCTTCTTGCATAGTGGCATCTAATTCAGAAGACAATTGAGATAATCTATACTTGTGTTTAGATAGCTTTAATAACATAGAAAGTCTCAAATCTCCAGCCAATTCAAAGAATAAAGATTCTGTTTTTTCAGGAAGGTTATTTTGCATTTTATTATACTATATTTCGTTTCAAAGATTTAAACTTGAATAAAATTAAATGAATTAATTTTTAAATTAAAGCTGAAAAGTCAAGTGTTTGATTAAAAGTAATTATTAAGGTGAGACTCTTGTAATGGTTCTGGGAAAAGGTACTGTATCCTTTATGTCATTAATATTGAGTATCCATCTCATTAAACGTTCGATCCCTAACCCAAATCCACCATGAGGTACAGAACCATATCTCCGCAAATCAAGATACCAATCATAATTACTCTTTTCTAATCCTTCCAACACAATTCTATTTTCCAGATTATCAAGGTTATCTTCTCTCAATCCTCCAGATATAATTTCACCAAACCCATTAGGTGCTAGCAAATCAGCTGCAATTCCTAGACCATCTTTGGAAGCATCTGCTTTAACATAAAATGGTTTTATTTTTAATGGATATCCAACAACAAATAACGGTTTCGAAGAATCTTCAGTAAGTATTCTTTCTGATTCAATACTAAGATCATCACCATATTCAATAATTCTTAATATTTCTTTATCAGCTACTTTAAATTCTCTATTTCGAAGTATATCTATTGCTTTTTCATATGTAATTCTATCAAAGGGAGAAGATATTTTCTCCAATTCTGTAATATCCCTTTTCAAAAAATCTAACTCTACTTTATTATTTTGCACAATATGCTTGAGAACAAATGTAATAAGTTCTTCTTGAACTTTTAGAAGGTCATCTAAAGATATCCATGGTGCTTCGGCCTCTAGATGTAGAAATTCTGTTAGATGTCTTACAGTTCTCGATTTCTCAGCTCGAAATGAAGGAGTAATAGACCATACGGGACCAAGAGAAAAAATCATTGCTTCCAGATATAATTGAGCACTTTGAGAAAGGAAAGCATCTTCTTCAAAATATTTTAGATTAAATAATGTCGACCCTCCCTCTACAGATCCTTTTACAATCACTGGAGCCGTGACTTCAATCCAACCATTATCTGAAAACCATTTTCTTGAATGATAAAGAATTGAGGAACGAACCTTAGAAATCGTGGTCATCCTACGAGTTCGTATAGCAAGGTGTCTTTTATCTAACAAAAGATCAAGACTTTGATATTCACCTATCGGATAATCATTCTTAGCAATGTTAAAAATTTTAATTGAATTAGCTTTTATTTCATAACCACCTTCAGGAGCCCGAGAATCTTTTTGAATAACTCCAAAAATTTCAACAGAAGACTCTATAGTTAAATTATTTGTTTTTGAAGAATCAATAATACATTGGATAACATTTCCTCTTTCATCTCTAATTAATAAAAAAGTATTTTCTTTTTGTTTTCTAATTCGATGTATCCATCCTTTGATAGAAATATTTTTTCCAATATAACTTTCATTTTTTAGTTCTTCCGCTCTGATAATCTTCATACTACATCATTTTATTTATTATATTTATTGTATTTTAATTAGTTATAATTAGTAAATCTAGAATTTGTAGTCACTATAGCTTTACGAGTTGATAATAATTATTTCCAGATCTATAATACCATTTTTATTTTTTTTATTTGATAACAATAATTAGTTTGTAAGATTTCAGTAGTTATGCATAAAATATTTATCTAATACAAAAAAGAAAACCCTATAAGAGATAGATATTACGAATACAAACAAGCGGACCATTCTCAAAGTAGATTTGGCACGATTAGAATATTATAACATCTGAAACCATAGAAAAATCTGGGAGTAGTATAGTATAATAAAATCCAACTGAAAAAACTATTCCGGTAATGAATCGCAATTCATTTTACCATTTTCATTTTTAACAAATAAATATCGGTTATCTTTAAAAATAAAAGTTAATTCATTTCCTTGTACTTCTATATCCAACAATTCCTGCCCTTTTATTCCATCAAACTTTGCCATAATATCAATTGTAGTATGTCTTTTTAAAAATTTCTATTAAATTGACATTCTTATTTAGAAAGAAGCTTTTTATATTATGAAAGAATTAATGGTATTTCTTCCTCATTAGACTTTCCTTCCAGTTTTGTTGGTTCAGTAAAGTTATGCTTTCCCCAAGAAATTTTTACATTTGCATAAATTTTTGAGATCTTTCGAGTTATGATTGATCGATTCAATTCTATATTTTTTTCAATATCAAATAGCAAAGATTTTGCTTCGTCTTCCGATTCAGGATAAAAAGGAGAATCATCTTTAACTATAAAAATCCATATCCTATGAGGTATTCTAGGATTCCTTGTCCAAAAAAAAACTGCTTTTTTAACAAATTTTATAGAATATAAGATTTTGTTTCCAGATTTTAAATCTACGTTTATTGTTATTCTAAATGTATTATCAAATTTGTTATATGCTTTTTCCCATAGAGATTGTTTAAATAATTCTCTAATTCTCCCATTTATTTTTAAACTTAAACTGAAAAATATTAGATCATTTGATTTATTTTGGTTAGTTATCTTGGATAACACAATATTATCTAATGAATCTTTTTCTTCATTCAATGATTATTTACAATGTGGTATGATTTATATCCTAAATAAGTACTTGACTATTTAATGCAAGCAGAAATTGTTAATTATTCTACTAATGAAATAGAATTAAAGTTAAAAGATGAAGATATTTCTATTATGTATATAATCCAACATCATATATTAAAGGAAAAAGATATAGAATTTGCTGGAATTGTGATGAAACATCCTTTAATAAAAGAGTATTTGATGAAAATAAATGGCAATGGAAATCCCATTGATACTATAACTAATTCAGTTAAATCAGCTAATGACTTTTTACAAGAGCTTTCAAATTTGATAGAATCTTCTCCTAAAATGGTGAATTAAATGAAATTCTGTCCTAATTGTGAAACACGAATGCGATTAAAATTTGATGAAAATCAAGTAGCCTGTCCTAAATGTGGATTTACTATATCAGAACAAGAACCAACTGTAACAATTAATGTTGGTAACGTAACAACACAAGAACATAATGCTTTGAGAGTATTGGATGCTGAAAATACTACAGAAGTACTTCCTACTATAAACATCGAATGCCCTAAATGTAATAATAATTTAGCGGTTTGGTGGATGCTTCAAACTAGATCAGCAGATGAGGCAACAACTCAATTCTATCGCTGTACTAAATGTAATCATACTTGGCGAAACTATTCATAGTATTATAATTTTATTTCAGTTGTATTAGATTATTGAATCATTAAAGAATCTTGTTTATTAATAGTAAGATTTAAAATTGCCTTATGATAGCCTGACAATGTATTAATTTGAGTTTTCTAGCTAAAACAAAATCACCTGATGAATGGAAGGCCATTACATCTGCAATCTCAACATTAGTTGATGAAGCCACATTCGAAGCCTCTGTAGAAGGAATATCCTTTAGAGGAATGGATCCATCACATGTAGCATTAATTGACATTTACTGGCCTAATTCTGCTTTTGATAGATACGAATGTAATTCATTAATTAAATTTGGAGTACGAATCGATGAATTTTCAAAATTAATTAAGAGATCAGAAAAAAGAGATTCAATAGAATTATCTATAAACAAAGAAAGTATGTTAACTTTAAAAATACAAAATGGGTATAAAAAAGAATATAAAATGAGACTAATTGAAAGTTCTTCTAGTTCTACTCCATTACCAAAATTAAAATTTAATTCAAAAATCATATTAACAGCTTCTGCAGTGGACAAAATCTTATCAGATATCCAGGTACTTTCAGAATACATAACTATTGATTGTAAATCAGATAGTGTTAGATTTTTAGGTAGAGGCGATACAGGTGAGGCAGATATATTCTTAGAACCAAAAAGTGAAGGCTTAGAAGAATTATCATCAACTGAAGATAGCTTAGGCACTTATAGTATAGATTATTTAATAAAAATTACTAAGGCGATAAGTGCAGTTGGAGGATCTGTAATTGCAGAATATTCAAGTAAAATGCCATTAAGGCTAGAATTTATGGTTGCAAATCTCGGACGAATTCACTTTTATTTAGCTCCGCGTATACAAGATTAAATTTTCTTTTTATGATTTTTTTATTTAGTTAATATTCCACTTTTTTAGTGAAGTATTAATCTAAGAAAGGAATTATTCCTCAATTATATGAGACTGGTTATGAAATTTGGAGGTTCTTTATTGGACAATGAAATTAAACTTAATAATGTTATAAATATTATAAAATCATATTATTCTTTGGACAATGAAATTGTTGTTATAATTTCTGCTCTACATGGAATTACTGATAAAATTTTAGATATATGTGACCATATAAAGAAAGTTAATAAAAACTCATTATATTTATTTCTAGAGAATTTACAAATAGTCCATACAAGTCTTATAGAGAAAATTATACTTGATGAAAAAGAAAAAACAAAACTATTGCAATTAATTAACAATTTAATAAATGAATTTAGAGAAGTTTTATTAGGAATTTCTATTTTAGGAGAGGTCACACCAAAATCCAAAGATTATCTTCTTTCTTTTGGAGAAAGACTTTCTACTCCCATAGTTTCTTGTGCTTTAAATTCTGTAGGCTTGAAGTCTAATTATTTAAATGGAAAGGAGGTGGGAATTATAACCAATTCCCAATTTGGTGATGCTAAGCCCTTAATGGATACAACTAAACTTAGGATACACCACAAGATTGAGCCATTATTAAAAGAGAGAACAATTCCCGTTGTAACCGGCTTTATTGGTTCTGATCAGAATGGTAATATAACAACCATTGGAAGAGGCGGATCGGACTACTCTGCAACTATAATTGCTGCCGGTATAAATGCCGATGAGGTTTGGTTATGGAGTGATATTGATGGATTAATGACTGCTGATCCAAAAATTGTTAAAGATGCAATAGTGCTTGAGGAGGTTTCAGTTTTAGAAGCCTTAGAGTTATCTATGTTTGGTTCAAAGTATATGCATCCAAGAGCACTTGAGCCTGTAATGGATTCAAAAATAGCAGTGAGAATAAGAAATGCAAATAATATTGATCATCCTGGTACATTAATTACTCAAAGACCAAGTTTTAATTCCAATAAGATAGTAAAATCAATAACCGTAATTAGAAATACAGCACTAATAGATGTTAGTGGAGGAGGATTAATAGGCACACCAGGTACTGCTGCAAAAATTTTTGATGCTTTAGCAAAAAACCAGGTTAATATAATGATGATTTCTCAAACTCCTTCTGAATCCAGTATTACTATGGTAGTAAAAAAGCAAGATATTGATAAAGCTATTATAACATTGGAATTGAATTTCCTTGGAAAATTGATCAAGAGAATAGATGTTAGTGAAAATGTTGCCGTTATTGCAGTAGTGGGATTAGGAATGAGAGGAATAAAAGGAGTAGCAGCTAGAACCTTTGGAGCTGTGGCTAAAAGAAATATTAATGTAATAATGATAACACAAGGTTCATCAGAACTTAATCTTGCTTTTGTCATTGAGGATAAGAACTGTGAGGAAGCAGTTAATGCCCTTCATCAGGAATTTATAAATGTCTAATAATTTGTTTAGCAAAAAGATAAATTTTGATTTAAATTTAGATATATGTTGTCAAAAGGAAAATTATACGTGGTAGGAGTTGGACCGGGAAATCATGATCACATGACGTATAGAGCGAAACACGTAATTGAAGAGAGTGAAATTATAGTAGGATATGATACTTATGTGTCTCTAGTAGAGGATTTAATTGATGGAAAAGAAGTATATCGGTATGCGATGACACAAGAAGTAGACAGAGCTAACCAAGCTATAGAATTTGCAGAAAAAGGAAAAATAGTTTCTTTAGTTTCATCAGGGGATCCTGGAATATATGGTATGATAGGTTTAATTTATGAAATATTAGCAGAGAAAGGATGGAATAGGAATAATGGTATGTATGTTGAATGTGTTCCAGGTGTTTCTTCTTTAAATTCTTGTGGAGCCTTAGTTGGGTCGCCACTGATGACAGATTTTGCAGTGGTAAGTATGAGTGATCTTTTGGTTCCATGGGAAATAATAGTAAAAAGAGTAGAAGCTGCAGCCATAGGAGATTATGTTACAGTAATATATAATCCTGCAAGTAAAAAAAGAATTCATCAATTAAAGGATACAAGAGAGATTCTATTGAAGTATAGAAAACCAAATACTCCTGTTGCAATAATAAAAGGAGCTTATCGTGATAGCCAAGAAATAGTTTTAACTAATTTAGAAGAAATGTTAAATTATAGTGATATTATTGGAATGATAACTACTATAATAATAGGAAATTCTTCTACCTATAACTATAATAATATGATGATCAATCCAAGAGGATATAAATCAAAATACCGATTAATTAAGTAAGAAGAAAAAATAAAAAAGTAGTAATGGGTTGAGGAAATAAGTTTTTTGTTTACCTTTTATTATTTTAAAAAACTGGTTCTCGATCTTTGAAATGGTCTCTTATTGGTTCAATAATTTTGCAAAGATATTTTGAAGTAGTTTCTTTTAAATCTTGTGGATGAACATTTTGTTTTTCATAATCTTGTTTTAAGTCGACATAGTTAGAATACGATATTGTTCCTCCATATTTTGAAGGACGTTCAATTATAAATTCTTTGTAATTATGAAAAATAATATATCTTATAATTTCTAAGATTGGATTATTTTCTGAAACACCTATAGGACAAAAAGATTTCTTAATTTTAGTTTCGATTGTTTTATCATCATCATGAATAAAAATACCACCCATTGGTTTACTTTTACTCATTTTACTAGAAATCTGTAAATCTTCTGCACTATTTTCAGTTAACCCTAGTTGGACCGGTTCCAAAAGTCCTGGAAGTAAATGGTGATGTAAACTAACGGGAACTTTCCATTTTAATTTAGGAAAAATTTCTCTTACGAGCATATGGATTTTTCGTTGATCGGTTCCTGAATGTACCAGATCTAAATCTAGTGCATGAATATCTGTTGATTGCATTGCAGGATAAAGAAATTGAGAAAAGTCAAGCTGATCGTTACCACTCCTACCCATAATTGTTAATGATCTCGTAATTCTGGATAATGTAATATGTTTACAAAATTGCATAAATTTTTTCCAATACTCTTTATATTCATCATATAGAGTAGTACCAAGAACAATATTTACCCCAGGGCAAAAAAATCTGAAGGCATCTGAATAATATTTAGATATTTCATTTATCTTGTCCCAGTTGCCTTCTAATTTATTATTAATAAAAGTGTGCCAATCAGCTAAAAAAATGGTTGTATTAAAATTTGCTTTTATTAGATCGTTTATTTTAAATCCTGTTAGAATAAGACTTCCAAGATGAAGTTTTCCTGAAATTTCTAATCCTATATAATGTTTAGGTCTTGAAGTTGTTTGTAAAAGATTTTTTAATTCATTCATTGTAACAATTTCTTCAGTGGGTTCAGAAGTGATAAGTGATAGTCTGCTTTCTAAATCCATATAACCAACGGTATACTAACCGTACTTAAATTTTACATTTAACATTCAGTGGCAATAGAGAATAATTAAAGATTACATTAAATAAGATATGACAAATGTTATCATAATTAGAAGATTATTACTTTCTTCTTATTTTATTATAAAGGTACAAAGCATATAGATTTATTAATATTTAAGTGGAAACATTTCATAATAAAAGATAAAAAATAAAGTTGTTAAACAATATCTTTTTCAATATGATTTATGTTTGTTTGTATATGTTATAAGTCATTAAATACAATTCAAAATAAATTGATTTTTTAATTCTGCTAGTGTAAAAAAGAAATATAAAATAACATGATCTTCTAATGTCAGCATATTTATTAAATAAAAATTATTCTACCTATTTTAAGGAAAAGGTTTTATTTTTATTTGATTATTCATATATTATTTTTGTTTAGCATTCTTTTTTATAATTATATATAAAGACAGAATACTACTTAAATTTGCATAATGCAATCGATACTTAAAATAAACATGAAATCTTTTAAAAAGTATTCTCATTAATAGAATTACCATATTTTATCTTTCAAATAAACTTAATAAACTATCTTCTAAAAAATTATAACTATTTTCAAATAGATTGACAAGCCTTTAAAAAATAAGAATATAAAGCTCTCAAAAACATTCCATATAAAAAATGAAATTATTAGAATTTCAGGGTAAAGAACTTTTTAATTCTTATGACATTAAAGTACCAAAATCATATTTGGCAAAAGATATAGAACAAGCCAAATTGGGATCTAAAAAAATTGGTTTTCCATGTGTACTAAAATCACAATTAACCGTAGGTGGAAGAGGAAAGGCAGGCGCAATTTTAAAATGTAAAAATGAAAAAGAACTGGTCGAAAAATTTGATGAATTGATAAATAAAGAAGTCAAAGGAGAAAAACCGATGTCAATTCTCCTGGAAGAAATGGTCAATATAAAAAGAGAATTTTACTTATCTATTTTTTTAAATAGAACAAAAAGATGTTATTCTATTATATCTTCCTCACAAGGAGGTATAGAAATTGAAAGTGTAGATAATAAAGTTATAGTTGATATTCCTTTAGATGGTATTTCATCCGAATTAGCATCTCAAGTCTTCGAAAAAATGAACCTTGACAATTCCGAAAAGAATGCTTTTGTGGATTTAATACAAAAGCTATCAAAATTAATATCTGAAAAAGAAGCAGAATTAGCAGAAATCAATCCGTTAGCCATGCTAAATGATGGAAAATTTATTGCATTGGATGCTAAAGTGATAATTGATGATAATGCGCTATTTAGACATGAAGATATAAAAAAGTATGAAGAATTATCAGAGTTAGAATCTCAAGCAAAAAATAATGGATTTTCATTTGTTGAGTTAGAAGGTGATATTGCAATTATTGGTAATGGAGCTGGGTTAGTAATGTCAACTTTGGATATGGTTACTGACGCTGGAGGAAAAGCTGGAGCATTTTTAGATTTTGGCGGAAGAGCTACAACAGAATCGATATATCAAGCGTTAAAAGTAATAAGTAAACTAGACAAAATTCATGCAATTCTTGTTAACTTATTTGGTGGTATAGTGAGAACAGATCTGGTTGCACAGGCAATTCTTAATGCATATGATTATGGTACTATTAAAGTCCCTGTTTTTGCAAGGATAACTGGAGCAGAATCGGAAAAGGCTCGAGAACTGCTTAAGGATAGTAAAGCTAGGTTATTTAATACTGTAGAAGAAGCAATAAATGCAGCCGTGAAATACTAAGAATAAAAGGTAATTAAAATGAGTAATAAATTTGATTTGTTCAATATTTTAATTGGTAACGAAAAGGATCTTGACTATAAAAATAAACCAGTTATTATTCAAGGAATTACTGGTAGTTTTGGTTCTACTCACACTAAACTAATGAAAGACTATGGAACAAATATTATTGCCGGAGTAACGCCAGGAAAAGGAGGTCATACCTTTGAAGACATTCCTGTTTTCAATACAGTTGCTGAAGCTGTACAGAACAAGTCCGTAGAGATATCTGGCATTTTTGTTCCTGCACCTTTCTTTTTAAATGCAGCAAAAGAAGCAATAGATAATGGTATAAAGTTATTAGTCGCAATTCCAGAACATGTTCCTGTAATAGATTCCATAAAAATTTTTGAGTATGCTGAAAAAAAAGGTGCTAGGATATTTGGACCAAATACTCCTGGAGTAATAGTTCCAGAAATAATGAAGGTCGGCATTATGCCAGCTAAACCCTTTACTCAAGGATCGACAGTAGTTTTTTCAAGAAGTGGAACGCTCATGTATGAAGTTTCATATACTCTATCTAATGCTGGATATGGACAAAGAATTTGTCTTGGCATCGGAGGAGATCCTATAAATGGAACAAATCTCATTGAAGCATTTGATCTCATCAAGGAACGAGACGATATTGATTCAGTGGTAGTTGTGGGAGAAATAGGTGGCGATGCTGAAGAAAATCTTGCAAAATATATCATTTCAACAGATTTTTCCAAACCAATAGTAGCATATGTTGCTGGCAGATCGGCTCCAAAGGAAAAGAAAATGGGTCATGCAGGAGCAATAGTATATGGAAATTATGGATCAGCAGATTCAAAGGTTTCTAACTATTCCAAGGCAAATGTACCAGTAGCAAAAAGGCCTGGCGAAGTTCCAGAATTATTAAAATCTAAACTTAAAAAATAAGATATACAAAAATTTTTTTAATACCTCATTTTTATATACTATATAAAATATATGAATGAGAATAGATTTTGTGATAGATGTATGCAAAAAACTTTACATGAGATTGTTGAAAATGAAGATATTTTATATACATATAAACGAAAAAGAATTTATAAATGCACAGCGTGCGGTTATTCTTCGTATAAAAGAGGTTTAAGGCCATCTGCTGAATCTGTTTATTAATAATAAGAAAATTAAATTACATAATCATGTTTGAAATAATTGTAAATAATCTTTTAAAAAGTAAAAGAGAATATCTACAAAACTTCAAACCACAAAATATAATAGCAGAAATACTACCAAATGAAATTTCTGATTATTTTCCTATTGATAAAAAGATATTAATGAAGCTACATCAATTTGTTTCGAACAATCCTATTTATTTTAAAAAAACAAATATTTTGATTAATAACCTAAACTTTATATCATATGAGGGGGATGTAAATCAGTATTATTTAAGCAGTAAAAAATATGATACAAATTATCAGCCATTCTATCCTACTTGGTTATTATCTGCATTTTTATTCTGCCTAAAAGTAAAAGATTTAGGATTTACTGAACTCATAGATATTGGTGCTGGAGATGGAAGAATACCTTATTGTGGTGAATTGCTAAGATTGAGATCTGTAGGAATCGAATTAGATACATCTTTGACTGAATTACAAAAAGAACTTTGTAAAATAACTGATGTTAAATTCAAAATAATTAATGACGATGCTTCGAGTTATGACTTTTCGAAACTCAAATTATCAAAGCCCATTTTTTTAGTATCAGGACTTCCTGAAATGGGGGAAATGTTTCTTGACAATATAATACAAACAATCTTGCCAAATAAATTCGAATTGGCTGGTATTGTTCTTTTGGGAAGTACAATAAAGCGAACATTCGCAAGTGATGTTACAATTTATGGATGGGGAAATATGATAAAAAAATACAATTTACAAACAATTGATGAAATTAATCTTCCAACTCATTGGACAAATGATAATAATACTGAAACAAAATATATAATTACACAATTACTTAACAAGACGTGACGCTTCCAATTTCAAATTACTTCACAAATTTATTCTAATAAAAGAATAAATTACTTGTCTAATAATATCGATTACATAATTATAGATACTACATTGACAATAATTTATTGGTCGCAAGATTTTAGCATAGAAAATTCTATTTATATCTTTGAAAACGGAAAACATTGTCATTACAAGTACGGAAAAACGGCATAAGTTTACTTGGCTTTTACAAAAATAGGAAAGTTTTTTTTGTTTTCTCAATAGAGCTTCTGGATATTGTATAACCCCAAGGTTAGTTTAGAAATATGACTGTACCGCAAAATCAATTTTGCAATATTAATCTATGAGCAATCTGCAAGTTGACAGGTTAAACAAAGATGCAGATAAGGAAATAAAGTAGAAAGATTACATGCTTTTGTGCTGTCCGATTTGATAATAAGAATTTTTAATCATATTGGACATCCTTATCATTAGTTTATTGATTCATTGAATTATTGAGTGATAAGATAAACAAATACAGAATTCTTTGTTATGATGTATTTTTCTTTAATTAACTATATCGTTAGTAATCAGATTGTTTACAATAACGTTTAGATAAATCAAAATTTAAATTTTGATCCAATTCCAAGGCTCAATATTTCTTAATTGACATTGTTTTTTTATTATTCTTTTCGCCTTTTTTGCGACCTCATTTTCATCATTATTTTTTTTTAAATAAAAGATAAACAATCTCTCATACAACTCTTTTGCTTTTTCTTCCGTAAATTCTTTATAATGAATTTGTTTTGTATCTTTATAGATTATATGTTCTTCTATAGACAAATTTCCATTTTCATTTAATCCTTTCATAATACAATATTCTTTCTTACAAATTTCACAATCGTTACTAAAAAAAAGAATATGCTTTGAACAGGAAACCACATTTATATAATTAATACAAATTCTATAAAAAGTTTGATCTCAAATTTAAAAGATATTTAAAATTATAATTACATTAATCTTTAAAAGATAATAAAGAAATACGATATATGTATGACTGAACTCAACCAGTTGCTGGTTAGAAGGATAAAAGAAGGAACAGTAATAGATCATATTGCTTCTGGCAAGGCTTTTAATGTTATAAAAACCTTGAATATAAATGGAAAAGATGGAAACATCGTTACAGTAGCATTAAACGTTCCTAGTACTAAAAAAGATAAAAAAGACATTATTAAAGTAGAAAATAAATTTTTAGAAAATGACGATACCAACAAAATTGCTTTGATATCACCAAATGCTACTATAAATATAATTAAAAATTATAGAGTAGCTGAAAAGCGCAAAATCCAAGTTCCAGACTATATTTCAGGGATTTTCAAATGTTCAAATATCAATTGTATTAGTAATGAAGAAAAAGAAATTATTCCCACTATAATAGTAATGGATAAAACAAAAATTATTTTAAAATGTAAGTTTTGTTCAAGACTTATAGATATTAATGAAATAGAAGAAGTATAATAAGATGTAAACTTTTAAAAAAATTGCGTAAAGTCTTCAGGAGAATCCTTTTAAAAAATATAGTGATTTATGATTGTCCTAATATAATAATAGCCATAACTATACCATAGATTGCTACGGCTTCTGCAAGGGCTGTAAACACTAAAGCTTGAGATCTCAAGTCAGGTCTTTCACTAATAACTGCTAAACCAGCGGCACCAACTCCGCCAATTCCAACACCAGCACCTAATGCGGCTAATCCGAAAGCTAATCCAGCACCTACAAATTTCAATGAACCGTCAGTCCCTCCAGTTTGGGCTTCTTGTGCGTCTGCCTCTTTTGAGAAATTATTTGTTGTAATTAATGCAATAGTTGCTATCAATACCATAGTCGAAATTGATTTTACTTTCATAATTTAATTACGTAGTCAAGTTAAAAGATGCCATATTTAATTATATCTAATCTTATTTTACTTATTAAGATATTTTTCAAAATTATACAATTTAATTAATTATTTTTTAAATTTTTTTATTTTCTTTTAACGAATTTAAATAATATAGAGAAATGCAGTTTTTTATTATCATATAACCAAATATAAAAAAATTCTAGAAAAATTTTATACAGATTATAATAAGATAATTTAAATATTCCAAAATTAGGCTATTAATATCACTATCACAAAAAAAATCAATTAATCGTATTTTTTTAATTTACTTATAGCTTGTTGCTTTGATTTTTTCAAATCTTCTTTTATTTTTTTTATCATACTATCATATTCATTTTTTAAAGTGTTTTTAGACTCTTCAAAAAGTCTTTCTATTATTTCTTTATTATTTTTTGTTGTTGTTGTTGCTGCTGCTACTTCTTCTCCTGTTGTTTCTGTTGATATTGGCGCGGCTGTCATTATTTATCCCTTCTTCTCTATTACAGCCTTCACTTTCTTAAGTCTTACGAATTCTTCTCGTTCTCTTTCTTCCAATGTTGACTTGATGAATGATAATGCATCTTGATATTGTGGTATTATTACATATTCTAGTGCATTTATCAATTTTTGTGTCTTTTCTAATTCTTTAGCGAGACTAAAAATTGCATTTTCATATTCTGCAGCTTTACAAATTCCTGGTAAAATATTTTTAATCAATTTTGTCGCTTGATCTACTGAAGAATTTGTATCTGAAAATCCATATGTCAAATCTTGAACTCCTTTCTTGGATGATATTTCTAAGGCAGGTATTTTTACATCTACAATTCTTTTAATGTGAACATCTACATTAATAGATGGTGGAGTACAACTTGACAATGACTGTATTGTAGAAGTACCAAGAGAAAGATAAGCATGAAATATAGCCTTATATATATCATCTAAAGGATCCCATATATCCGCTCTTGCTTTATTTGCTTCATCAATCATTTCATCTATTTTTTTTAGTAATACTTCTCTTTTATCATCAAGAATTTTATGAACCATTTTTGAGATTTGCATAGAACGTCGAATTTTGATTAATTCGATTTTTGTTGCTACTACTCTTTTTCCAAACGACATATTAATTCACGTTTCACTATTTTTTGTTATTATTTTATATTTTTTGACCCTTCTTTAAAATACAGTTGAATATTTTTGTCTTTAATTTTTGTTAATTCACTCTTTGGAAGATTTGCTAAAACATCCCATGAGCGAGAAAGCGTTTCTTCTAGGTTTCTGTTTTCATCGAGAGATTGTTTCAAGAAATAGGTTTCAAATGTCTCGCCTACATCTAGATATTTCAAATCTACTCCGGTCAACCCCGCTCTTCCAACAATCTCTGCTAATGCTCTAACTTCCTGAGATCGAGAATAGGCATCGTATAACTGATTTCCAACCTCCATATGATCACCTCTTGTTTTTCCTTCTCCAACTCCATCTTTCATCAATCTAGAAAGAGACATCAAAACATTAACAGGTGGATATACACCTTTTCTGAAGAGGTCTCTACTTAACACTATCTGACCCTCAGTAATATATCCAGTAAGATCTGGAATTGGATGAGTAATATCATCTGCAGGCATTGATAAAATAGGAACTTGTGTTACACTACCATTTTTACCTTTGAGCCTTCCAGCTCTTTCATAATTATTTGCAAGATCAGTATACAGATAACCAGGATAACCTTTTCTTCCAGGGACTTCTTCTCTAGCTGCACTAATTTCACGCAGCGCCTCACAATAATTGGTCATATCAGTCAAAATTGCAAGAACATGCATACCAAGATCATATGCAAGATATTCTGCTACAGTCAATGCAACTCTTGGTGTTATGATTCTTTCTATAGCAGGATCATCTGCCAAGTTAAGAAACAATACACTACGTCGTAGTGCCCCCGAGTCTTCCAAACTTCTTTTAAAATATTGAGCTTCAGAATACTGGACTCCAATTGCAGCAAAAACAACAGCAAAGTCTTCGTCGGTACCTACAACAGAAGCTTGTCTAGCAATCTGAGCAGCTAAGACGTTATGAGGAAGCCCAGATCCAGAGAAAATTGGTAATTTTTGTCCTCTAACAAGAGTAAGCATTCCATCTATAACAGAAATACCTGTTTGAATAAAGGAGGTAGGATACTCTCTTCTTTCAGGATTCATAGGCTCACCATTTACATCTAAAAATTTATCAGCAATAGGTTCAGGTAAACCATCATTTGGCCTTCCCAATCCATCAAAAACTCGTCCTAATAATTCATTAGAGACTGGCATAACCATAGTTTTTCCCAAGAATTTTGCCTTTGTTCCTGTTATAGCAAGACCCGATGTACCTTCAAAAACCTGTACCACTGCTTTTCCATTTCCAACTTCTAATACTCGTCCTAATCTTGTTTCACCCTCCGCAGTCTCAATTTCCACTAACTCGTCAAAAGATGCTTTTGTTATTCCATCTACAACAATAAGAGGACCTTTAATTTCCGCAACTTTAGTATATTCAAGAGTACTAGTAGGAGTAGATATCTCAGACAATTAATTCAACCTCCTCTTTTTTAGATCTAATCTGTTCGAACTGTATATCCATATTTTTAGTTAGTTCATCAAGCTTGGCAATTTGTTCGTCTGGTATTTCAAATTTAGCCTTTAGTAAGGACGGAAGAATGGGCATTGTTCGGATATCAGCTAGAGAAACACCCTCTTTTAATGATTTTAGAGATTCATTATAAAATTTAACCATTAATTTAACCAGTTTTAATTGTTTTTCTGGGCTATTGTAAGTATCAACTTTATCAAATGAATTCTGTTGAAGAATTCCAATTTTAATCATTCGTGCTATCTCGAGTATTAATTTTTCTTCATCAGGTAATGCTTCAGGACCTAATAACCTAACAATTTCTTTAAGAGTATCTTCTCTTTGTAAGATATTATAAGATTCAGCTCTTAATTTATACCAATCCGGACTAATATTTTCCGTCCACCATTTAGATACATCTTCCAAATATCCAGAATAGGACTGCATCCAATTTATTGAAGGATAATGTCTTGAATAAGCTAATCTGGTATCAAGAGCCCAAAAAGTCTTGATAAATCTAATAGTATGGGTTGTTACAGGTTCTGTAAAATCTGCGCCAGATGGAGAAACTGCACCAACAATAGTAACTGAACCATTCCTATCTGGAGATCCTAATGCACGAACACGCCCAGCTCGTTCATAGAATTCTGCTAATCTTGATGCAAGATAAGATGGATAGCCTTCTTCAGCAGGCATTTCTTCCAATCGACCTGACATTTCTCTTAGCGCTTCGGCCCATCGGCTAGTAGAATCAGCGACAAGAACTACATCTAAACCCATATCTCTATAATATTCAGCCATAGTCACTCCGGTATAGATCGAGGCTT